>Ga0213839_1000098_pt1 | contig 235017 bp, 185 predicted proteins | sample SWPATP21_FD_160075 | JGI IMG/M metagenome (GOLD analysis project Ga0213839, IMG submission 160075) | Coastal seawater microbial communities from Marineland, Florida, United States - SWPA TP2 #1 | ecosystem: Environmental > Aquatic > Marine > Coastal | place: USA: Florida | collected 2016-08-14
GGGACTTGCATAAAGCATCGAAATTTGGTGCCTCGATTCTGATACGACATAAAAAAAGCCCCGTAAAGAGGCTTATATGAATCCGTTTTTTTGCTTTTCAATGGCTTGTGCAACGGTTACCCTTGTTAGCCACCGTTATTTTTTAGAGTCGCCTTAAAGTACATATTGACTTTCATTCCGTAGTTATGTCCTTCTGGTTCAAAAAGTCGCAAATTCCCAATTTCCAAACTGTCGTTATTTACATTTATTAAGTCAATGTAATCTGAGGGATTTATTCCCTTGTTCAATATGATTTCTTGTCCTGTGTTTGATAAACTCCAATCCCCAGAAATCTCAGTTCCATTTAATTCTTTGATGATGAATTTTTGATCTTTCGAAAAATTGAAGGTCAAATCCATATTCTGAACTGATTCTAGCTGGAATGGGATTGAATCATGGAATCTTGAGCTACATGAAATCGTGTCCAAATGATTGACACTGGTCATTTTCCAGTTTTTATTTGAAATGGCTTCTAAAATATCAAGTTTCTGATTTTTATCAATTTCTTGGATAGGAGTAAGTTTAGCCTTTGTGCCCTCTTTACAGTTGATGCATTTTAATAAAGCAGATGAATTATCCAAGTACTCATAAATGAAGTAAAATTCATCATCTAATTGGCCACTTGTCTTAGCAAGAATATGTTCTCCGTTAATGATGTTGAATCTCCATTTTTCTATTGAGCTTGCAAAGCGATTGTTTAAAATGTCTTTTTCAATACAAACGAGAGATTCTTTTTCACCATAAAATGGCAAGTCCGTTAAAATCAACTTCTTGTCAAACTTCCTGTTTTCTGGTCCATCGTAAGTCAATTTCCATTGCTTTAAATAAAACGACTTATTTTTTTCTTCAAGCATTTTGCCATCTCCCAGTTTTATAAATTTCACTCGGGTGTCAAAATCATAATCTAAGATTATACTGTCCAAATAAATCTGAGATATGCTAAAAGTCAATGTGTCATTTAGATAAATCCCATCTCTAGAGGTAGTAAGTAATTTTTTATGCTTAAAACCTGAGTAAACATAGCCTGTTTCAATAGAGTCCTTTTCAAAATGAAGAATTACCCCATCTAAAACGCTATGCCCTCCATTAGGATATGTTGAGTAGGATTCTACAGCTAACCAGTATGTTTCCGACGGAACTATTTTTGTACAAGACATCATCATAAAACCAATAATTAGAAATGATGTCCATAATTTTTTCATAATGGTGGCCAACGTTATTAGATATGAATCGTTTTTAATGATTTATATCGACCGATACCTGCCTGTCGGCAGACAGGAGTGAAGTTAGCGTTTTTTGAGCTCAAAATCCGGCTCAAATGGATAGATGCAACCTACGAATTGATACTTAAAAGGAAATTGAACTTTTTACGAATTCAGCACTTGTTCCATTTTGGCTTTTATCTCCTCCAAACATAGATTCCCTAAACTGCCTTCGTGGGTATGCTCTATGTCACGTTTGGGTTTAAAATTTCCGTTTTCGATGGCTTTGCCCATGGTTTTGTATGCATCACGGAACGGCATACCGCTTTTTACCAATTCGTTCAAGGTGTCCACGCTGAACAGGTAATCGTATTTGGGGTCGTCCAAAATGTTTGGGTTCACTTTAATTTCCTTCAAACTGAAGGTCATCAGCTCCAAACAGGCCTGCATATCCTGCAACGCAGGAACAATTACTTCCTTCACCAATTGCAAGTCCCGATGATAGCCACTGGGCAAATTGTTGGTGATCAAGGTAAGTTGGTTGGGCACCGCTTGGATTCTATTACACTTGGCACGAATCAACTCAAATACATCCGGATTCTTTTTATGCGGCATAATGCTGCTTCCCGTGGTGAGTTCGTTCGGAAAGGAAATAAAATCAAAATTCTGGCTCATGTACAGGCAGATGTCCATGGCCATTTTGGATAGGGTAGCAGCAACGCTTGAAATTCCAAAAGCTGCGGCTTTCTCCACCTTGCCCCGCCCCATTTGGGCGGCCACCACGTTGTATTTTAAGGTCTCAAAACCCATTTCTGAAGTGGTGAACGTTCGATCAATCGGGAAAGAACTGCCATAACCGGCAGCACTGCCCAACGGATTTTGGTCTGCGATTTTCTGGGCTGCCTGCACAAAGTACAGGTCATCGATCAAACTTTCGGCATAGGCCGAAAACCATAGTCCGAAAGAGGATGGCATGGCAATCTGTAAATGGGTATATCCAGGCAACAAAACATTTTTATGCTTTTCCGCCAGATCCATCAACAGATTGAATAGGGCCACCACTTGATCCTTGATATCGGAAAGCTCAGCTTTGAGGTACAATTGCATGGCCACCAAAACCTGATCGTTCCTAGATCGTGCCGAGTGGATTTTTTTACCGGTATCGCCCAATTTTTCAGTGAGCAGGAATTCGATCTTGGAGTGCATGTCTTCAAAGTCGTTCTCAATGGTAAATTTTCCCTTGTCAATATCCTTCGCTATTTGATCCAAAGCTTTTACCAAATCTGCAGCCTCTTCCTCTGTCACCAATCCGACCTTGCCCAACATTTTGGCATGGGCCTTGGAGGCGATCACATCGTATTTGGCGAGCACCAAGTCGAGCTCACGATCGTTGCCCACAGTAAAATGGTCTATTTTTTTGTCGGTGCTGAATCCTTTATCCCAGAGTTTCATACTATTCAATTATCAGTTAACAATTAACAATGTACAATAGCTGAATGTAAATTGGTAATTGATTATTGTTCATTGTTTATTGTAAAAATCCCGAAAGGATTTTGATATACAGGTCTATACCCTCTTCAATTTCGTTCACATAAATAAATTCATCCGCGGAATGGGAGCGTGTACTGTCGCCAGGACCCAACTTCACGGATTGGCAACTTAAGGCCGCCTGATCGGAAAGGGTAGGCGAACCATAGGTTTTTCTTCCCAAGGCCAACCCACTTTTCACCAATGCATGGTTAGGGTCGATGCAGGACGAGTTCAATCGCAGGGATCGCGGGGTCATTTTGCAGGGGGCTTCTTTTTGGAGCATTTCCGCAATTTCTTGGTTGGTATAGCAATCGTTCACGCGAACATCCACTACCAAATCCACTTGTGCGGGTACTACATTGTGCTGTTTGCCCGCATTGATCTGGGTCACGGTCATTTTCACTTCGCCCAAGGCCTCCGAAACCTTGTCGAAAGTATAATCCTTGAACCATTGGAGCACTTCGATGGTATTGTAGATGGCGTTGTTATCGTTCGGGTGTGCCGCATGCGAAGGTGTGCCTTCCACCACGGCGTCAAACACCACCAACCCCTTTTCAGCGATGGCGAGATCCATCAAAGTGGGTTCGCCCACCACGGCCACATCAATATCGGGAAGGATGGGCAACAATCCCCGCAAACTTTTTTCGCCTGCATCTTCTTCCTCCGCGGTTGCCGCCATAATGATGTTATGGCTCAACCCTTCTTTTTCATAAAAATGCACAAAAGTGGCCAACAAGGATACCAGACATCCTCCCGCATCATTACTGCCCAATCCAAAGAGCTTGCCATCCTCAATATGTGGATGGAAAGGATCTTTGGTGTAGGCACTGTTCGGTTTAACGGTGTCGTGATGGGAGTTCAACAGCAAGTTGGGCTTGCTTTCATCATAGTGTTTGTTGAAGGCATAAATGTTGTTGTCCTGCCGATGGGTTTCTATGCCAAAACTGTTTAAAAAAGCCGTAATGGCATCCGCAATCTTGTCCTCTTCCCCTGAAAATGAGGGAATGGATATCAGTTCTTGCAGCAGTTCTATGGCGTTTTGGGTCAATATGTCTTGGCTTTTGCTCATAAAGTTAGGGTCGTATATTCTGAATTGTTGGCTTCCAACATTTCACTGTTGCCTACACAAACCTTGGCAACATGGTTGCGTAAGGCATAAAAGCAATTGTGCATTTTTGGAAGCATGCCATCGGAAATGATCCCATAGGCCAAAAGTTCATCATAGGTTTTGGAATCGATGTGATGGATCACCGAGTTTTCATCGTCCACATCCTGTAGCACTCCTTTCTTTTCAAAACAGTAATACAAGGTGGTTTCAAATTGGTCCGACATGGCTATGGCCAATTCGGCGGCAATCGTGTCGGCATTGGTATTGAGTAACTGTCCTCGTCCATCGTGGGTGAGGGCACAGAAAATGGGAGTGAATCCGGCCTGCAACAGTTTTAGGATGGCGTAGCTGTTCACCGTGTCCACATCGCCCACAAGGCCAAAGTCAACTTTTTTAATTGGTCTTTTGTGTGCTCGAATGGTGTTGGCATCTGCACCGCTCATACCGATGGCATCCGTGCCCAAGGCCTGCAATTTGGCAACAATCTTTTTGCTGACCAGCCCTCCGTACACCATAACGGCAATATCCAGGGTTTCGGGGTCGGTAATGCGTCGCCCGTTCACCATTTGGCTTTCAATGCCCAATTTATTCCCCAATTCGGTGGCTTTCTTCCCACCACCATGCACCAGTATTTTGTTTCCATCCATTTTGGAAAACAGGCCCAATACATGTTCGAACCCCTGGGCATCCTCAATTACATTTCCCCCTATTTTTACTATGGAAAGCTTTTGTTTCATGTTATGTATTTAGTATTCCACCATCGATGGTTATCGTTGTTCCGGTTATCCATGAGCTATCGTCTGACACCAAAAAAAGAGCAAGTTTTGCGATATCCACGGGTGTTCCCAGTCGTTTTAACAATGTTGCTTTTTCTGCATTCGCCACCGCCTTTTCCGGTTGTTCGAATGCTTTCGCCGATTCCCAAAGTAGGGGTGTGTCTACTGGACCGGGGCACATTGCGTTCACTCGAACCTTTGGGGCATACTCCACTGCCATCTGTTTCATTAGGGCCACTGCTCCAGCTTTTGAGGCACAATAAGCGGGATGGTTGGGAAAACTCTTGAAAGCAGCAATGGACGCATTGATCAAAATATTTCCTTGTACGCTTTTCTGCAGATGGGGCAATGCATGTTTGCTGATATAAAAAATGGAACTCAAATTGGTATCCAGAGTGCTGTGCCAAGCTTCGATGGACAATTCCTCCACATTTCCCAATCCAAGCACGCCTGCATTCAACGAAAGTATGTCCAATTTGCCATATGTGTTGATTGCAGTGTCCACCAATTGTTTATTGTAGGTAGGGTCTGTTATGTCGCCAGGAACAAAAACGGCATTGGGAAGCTGTTTTTCCAAACTCTGCCCTCTTTCTTCATTCCTTCCCGATAGGATTAGTTGGGCACCTTCTTTGGAGAAGGCTTCAGCAATTGCTTTGCCCATGCCACTTGTGGCTCCAGTTACTATACAAACTTTATCCTTTAATTTCATATCACTGTTCCAACAGTTTTTTCAGCACTAATTGGGCTGAAAAAATTCGATTTTTTGCTTGTTCGGCCACCAACGACTGATGCCCGTCCAATACCGCATCCTCCACAACCACATTTCTTCGGACGGGAAGGCAATGCATGAACTTTGCCCCTTCCAATTTTTCTTGGGTCATGGTCCAGTTTACATCCTTGTTCATCACCTTACCATAATCGCGATAACTGCTCCAGTTTTTTACATATACAAAATCCGCATTTTCCAAGGCTTTTTGCTGATTGTGTTCAATGTGGCATCCTTTTGTAATTTCCGGATTGAGTTCGTACCCTTCAGGATGGGTGATCACAAAATCGGCGTCTTGCAATTTCATCATCTGTACAAAGGAATTGGCCACGGCGTGCGGCAAAGCCTTGGGATGCGGTGCCCAGGATAGCACTACCTTAGGCTTGGCCTTAGTCTTGTTTTCGGCCAAGGTAATGGCATCGGCCAATGCCTGTAATGGATGTCCTACCGAACTTTCCATGTTCACCACGGGAATGGAGGCATACTTGGCAAAACCATGGATCACTTCCTCTGCTTCGTCCTTTGCTTTGTCCACCAAACCGGCAAAAGCACGTATCGCGACAATATCGCAATATTGAGAAACCACTTGTGCAGCTTCCTTGATATGTTCCGATGTGCCTTGATCCATAACGGTTCCGTCACCGTATTCCAAGGCCCAGCCCTCATTGCCAAAGTTCATGATCATGACCTCCATCCCAAGATTCAGGGCCGCTTTTTGGGTACTCAATCGGGTCCGAAGGCTATTATTGAAGAACAATAGGCATACTGTTTTTTGTTTGCCCAAATGCTGAAACTGATAAGGGTCTTTTTTGAGATTGATCGCTTCCTCCACCCAATCGGGAAGGGAATCAATATCGTTTATCGACAAAAAATGCTTCATTGCAATGCTTTTTTTAACGCCTCAAAGAACAGGTCGATGTGTTCCGAGGAAATGTTCAGTGCGGGCAAAAACCGCAATAATTTTTTATTGTTGGCACTTCCGGTGAACATATGGTGCTCATAGATCAACTTTTTTCGTAATTCAGCGACCTCAAAATCAAATTCGAGGCCGATCATCAATCCTCTGCCCTTCACTTTTTTGATTTCTGGAACATCAGCTGCTTTTTCCCTAAAATAGGCACCCAATTCGGCAGCGTTTGTAATCAAATCCTCATTTTCCAACACTTCCAACACGGCCAAGCTGGCTGAACAGGCCAAATGGTTGCCACCAAAAGTGGTTCCCAAAAGTCCATAAGAGGGCTTGAAGCTTTCATGAATCAAAATGCCACCTACCGGAAAACCATTGCCCATCCCTTTGGCTATGGAAATGATGTCGGGTTGAACACTTCGACTCCGCTCAGTGTCCATATGATGTTGAAAGCCAAAGAACTTTCCGCTACGACCGTACCCAGATTGCACCTCATCGGCAATGAGCACAACATTGTTTTCCTTACATTTCTGGGCAATGAATTGATAAAATTCCGTCGTGGGTTCGTCCAAACCACCTACGCCTTGAATGGCCTCCAAGATAACCGCACAATGATCGCCCGAAGCAATGGCTTTTTCAAAAGCATCAAAGTCGTTCAAGGGTAGAAAAGTGACCTCCTGTTGCAAATTGATCGGCGCATTGATCTTAGGGTTGTCGGTAGCGGCCACAGCAGCTGAGGTTCGTCCGTGAAAACTGTTTTTAAAGGCAATTACTTTGGCCTTGCCGGTATGAAAGGAAGCCATTTTCAAGGCATTTTCATTGGCCTCAGCCCCTGAGTTGCACATGAACAGGTCATAATTTTCACAACCGGATAGTTTGCCCAATTTTTCCGCCAATTCCTTTTGTACCGGGTTCTGGACCGAATTACTGTAAAATGCAATTTTCTCCAGTTGGTCCTCGATTCGTTTTACGTAATGCGGATGGGTATGGCCAATGGAGATTACGGCATGCCCACCGTAAAAATCCCAATATTTTTCTCCCTTTTGGTCCCAAACCTCAATGCCCTTGGCGGAAACCGGGGTTACGTCATAAAGGGGATATACATCGAATAATTTCATAATCTTATTTTGTCATCTCGAACGCAGTCGAGAGGTGATTTTGATAGTAAGGTCTCGCATCTCGACTCCGCTCGATGTGACAGCTTACCTAATAGGTTTTACGTTTTTCTGATGTGACTGATTTTTTCATAGGAGGATACGATTCCTTTAATCAATGAAGAGCTCAATCCCTGGTGTTCCATTTCGTTCAGCCCTTCAATGGTGCAGCCTTTTGGGGTGGTTACCCGGTCGATTTCCTCTTCGGGATGACTTCCGGATTCGATCAATAGGCTTGCGGCCCCGTTACAGGTATGCATGGCCAGTTCTTGTGCCTCCTTGGCATCGAATCCCAATTGAATGGCCCCTTGCGTTGTGGCACGGATCAAGCGCATCCAAAAAGCAATTCCACTTGCACAGATCACCGTGGCGGCCTGCATTTGGTCTTCGGGAATTTCCATGGTGTGGCCCATGCGGTTGAAAATGGCCTTGGCCAAATCAACCCGTTTTTTCCCGGGTTCGTTGCTACAAATACAGGTCATGGATTTCCCAACGGAGATGGCCGTATTGGGCATGCTACGAATGATGAACTTATCCGCACCGATGATTTCCTCGATCCTCGAAATTTTGAATCCGGTTATCGTGCTGATGATCACGTGTTTCTCGGTCAACAAATCTTTGGCCTGTTCCAGAATGGTAGTGAACTGGCCCGGTTGCACGGCAAAAATCAGGATATCCGAGTTTGCTATGGCCTCCAAATTGTCGGAAGTCACTTTTACGTTCCCGTACTTTTCAAAATCCTGGATGGATTTCGTGTTTCTTTTGGTGAGGTACATGGAGGTGGCGCCATTGGTGTGCAAAATGCCTTTTGCCATGGCCAAACCCAAGTTCCCTGCTCCTATGATGGCTATTTTCATTTCTTTTTGTTTTTGTCATTCCCGCGAAAGCGGGAATCTATTTTAGTTTCCCTTCGATTACGCTCAGGGTCCATATATTTAAAATACCCCCGCTTTTAACAACAGACCTTCGGTTTCGGGAAAACCGAACATCAGGTTCATGTTTTGTACGGCTTGCCCAGAAGCTCCTTTTAATAAATTGTCGATGGCTGATGTCACCAACAAAAGGTCTTCGTGCTTGTGCAAATGAATGTGACATTGGTTGGTGTTCACTACTTGTTTTAAATGGATTTCTTCTTCGGACAAATGGGTGAAAACCGCATCCTTGTAAAAATCAGTAAACAATTGTTTTGCTTCCTCCAAGGAGCCATCAAACTGGGTATAGGCTGTGGCTAAAATACCTCGGGTAAAATTGCCACGGTTGGGTAGGAATAGCAATTTCCCAACAGTATTTCCATAGGATTCCAAGCTCTCCCCAATTTCTCCCAGATGTTGATGGGTGAAAGGCTTGTACCACGACACGTTATTGTTCCGCCAACTGAAGTGTGAAGAAGGCGATAATCCAACTCCCGCACCTGTGCTGCCCGTTACGGCATTGATGTGCACCTCATTGTTCAACAAACCGGCTTTTGCCAAAGGCAACAAAGCGAGTTGGATCGCAGTGGCAAAACAACCGGGATTGGCAATGGCTTCTGCGGATTGTATTGAAGACTTGTTCAGTTCGGGCAATCCGTAAATAAAACGCTTACCGTTGAATGTGGAATCGGCCTGCAATCTAAAATCGTTGCTGAGGTCGATGATCTTGGTGCTATTGGAAAAGGGATTTTCGTTCAAAAAAGCCGTGGAATTTCCATGGCCCAAACAAAGGAACACCACATCCACATTCGGATTGACTTCGCCGGAAAATTTCAGATCGGTCAAACCCAACAAATCGGGATGGGCCGATGCGATGGGTTTGCCAGCTCGGGTAGTGCTGTACACAAAGTCGATTTCGGTTTCAGGGTGGTTCAACAAAATTCGTATCAATTCCCCGCCCGTGTAACCAGAACCGCCAATAATACCTGCCTTAATCATAATCTTGGTTTACGTGGTTGGCTATTTTCCCGGAGTTGGACAAAATTTTAATGAACCCTTTGGCATCGTCTGCGGTCCAACCTTTGTTCATTTCCCCATAACTTCCAAAGGAAGCGTTCATCAAATCGTGTTCGGATGAGATGCCGTTCAATTCAAATCGGTAGGGGTGTAGCGTTACAAATACATCGCCAGAAACGTGTTTTTGCGAATCGGCCAAAAAGGCTTCGATATTTCGCATTACCTCGTCCAAATAATGGCCTTCATGGAGCAACATGCCATAAAAACTGGACAATTGTTCTTTTTGGAATTGTTGCCATTTGCTCAAGGTGTGTTTTTCCAAGAGGTGGTGCGCCTTAATGATGATCAACGGTGCAGCTGCCTCAAAGCCAACCCTTCCTTTAATGCCGATAATGGTATCCCCCACGTGAATGTCCCTTCCAATGGCATATTTGGAAGCGATGGCCGATAATTTTTCAATATTGGCCACTGGGGAACCTTCTTCCCCGTCAATGGCCACCAATTCGCCTTTGTTGAACGTGAGTTTTACTTCTTTGGGCAATTCTTTTTCCAATTGATTTGGGTAGGCACTGTCCGGCAAGGACAAATGGGAGGTCAATGTTTCTGAGCCACCCACGGAGGTGCCCCAAAGTCCACGGTTGATGGAGTATTTTGCCTTCTCCCACGAATAGTCGATACCATTTTTTTGTAGGTATTCGATTTCGGCCTCCCTAGCCAGTTTTTTATCCCGGATTGGCGTAATGATCTCGATTTCGGGAGCCAAAATCTGGAAGATCATATCGAAACGCACTTGATCGTTACCTGCACCGGTGCTTCCATGGGCAATGTACTGGGCCCCTATTTTTTTGGCGTGGTTCACGATTTCGATGGCCTGGATGATACGTTCGGCACTCACGGAAAGGGGGTAGGTATTGTTCCGAAGTACGTTACCAAAAATGAGGTACTTTACCACTTTGTCATAAAAGGTGGACACCGCATCGATGGAAGTGTAGGATGCAGCACCCAAAGCGATGGCCTTTTTTTCAATCTCCTTGATTTCTTCGGTGCTGAAGCCTCCGGTGTTTACACTTACGGCATGGACTTCAAATCCTTCATCCTGTGAAAGTGATTTGGCACAATAGGAAGTGTCCAATCCACCGCTATAGGCTAAAACTAATTTTTTCATTTTATAATGCTTTAAATTCAGTGTCGGTTCGAGAGTATTCAAGAACCGGCACCTATTTCTGTTTCTTTTTTAGGAACAGGTTCTCCTTAATTCGTTTGAGACGTTGGAAAACCTTTGAATCTATTTTTCTTGGGTCTGTTTTTTTGGCATGGGGGTCGTACAACATCCCGGTACACAAACACATTTTTCGTTCGGTTCGGGTAAGGATATCAAAGTTTTTGCACGTCTGGCAACCTTTCCAAAATTCAGGGTCGTCCGTCAATTCCGAAAATGTGACAGGTTTGTAACCGAGTTCGTAGTTCATTTTCATTACGGCCAATCCTGTGGTGATTCCAAATATTTTGGCGTCGGGGAATTTTTTTCGGGACAGGTCAAAAACGGCTTTCTTGATTTGTTTGGCCAGTCCTTGGTTTCGGTAATCGGGATGTACAATCAAGCCTGAATTAGCCACAAAATCCTTATTGCCCCAGACTTCGATATAACAGAACCCTGCAAATTTATCACCATCCAAAGCAATGATGGCATTACCGTTCTGCAACCTTTTCATGATGTATTCCGGAGTACGTTTGGCAATACCGGTTCCACGTACTTTGGCCGATTCGGCGATGGTGTCGCAAATGATCTGTGCGTACTTAAAATGTGATTCGTTAGCAACTACAATGTTCATTGCAAGCGTTTAAACTAAAATAAAATACTAAAAATTGTTGATTGTTTATGCGGAAATGGACTCACCTATTTCCAAAATAAGATAGCACCCTTACGGGCGGCGACGGGGACGGAATGGACTGATTGGCGCGGGAACGCTCAACGTGTATGCTATGTGTTCTTGTCCTTTCATTTCGTGGTTAAAAGTACAAATTAATTCGAATGCTCCTAGGACAAGGGGTTATTTTTTGAAGAAATATAACTTTTTTGGCGTATTTGATAGGATTTCATAAATGAAGTAGCCCATAACCAAAATGTATTCAATGGCCAAGAGCGGTAAACTTTCCTTGTAATCCGGATTGGAGTAGGCATAATAGCTCAAAATGACGGCGAAGGACCAGACCAATGGGAATCGGTAATTGGTAAAAATGGAAATGCCCAATAAAAAGACCACGTACCAAGGGTGTACGGTACTTGACATAAAATAATAAAGGGTCAACGCCAACACCATGGAGGTGATCGACGCTTGTAGGGTGTTGTTTTTTCGAAACAGGGCCAACAGCAGGAAAATCCCAATGGCCAGTTTGGCGATCAATGAGCCATACGATTTTATCAGTTCCCAAGGTTTGGCCTCGTAATGGGTAACGGCAATCTTTTTAACCACGTTGTAAATACTTGCATTGAATTCAAAATTGGAAAACCAAAGGCCGACGGTTTCCGAAAAATTGTCAATGAAAACGGAAGCGTAAAAGGGTAGCAGCAGTACTAGGCTAAATACACCAACCAAAATGTAAAACAGCGCACTTTTTTTTAATCCGAAATATTTCAAGAACATGGGGAGGAACAATACCGGTACTAATTTTATCATGATGGAGGCTGCATAAAGCGGTGTGGCCCAAATCCATCGGTTTTTGGAAATAACATACATAGCAGCTACAAAGAAGAACAGCATCACCCCTTCAAAATGCAGGTTTCCGGTCAGTTCGATGATCACCAATGGGTTCAAAAAATACCAAAACACCATGTGGCTGGACAGGTTGAGGTTTTGCAGCAATTTTCGGCCCCAATAAACAATGCCGATGTCGGCCAACACGATTAACAATCGCATCACCAGCATGGAACCAAATACACTGCCACCACCCATTAAGGCGGCGAATGCAAAAAATAGTTGGTTAACCGGGGGGTAGTTGCTATAATGGCGGGCATTCAAATCGCTCATACCATTGCGCAATTCTTCCATATTTGCTATGATGATCTCGCCTTTTTCCAGGATTTGATCGGGGGTGAACAAGTAGGGATTAATTCCGTTTTTGATCAGTTCCCCATCCCAGATAAAACGATAAAAATCCTGTGAAAGATTGGGAACGGCAACAAGGAATACCAATCGAAACAGGATTCCCGAGACGAAAAGAAACTTAAAGTTCCATTTTTCGAATTGAATGATCTTGGTGCACAAGTAAAAAAGTGCCCCGAAAAGCATGAACAATTTGATATAATCCGTTCGGACCAAATCGTATGCGAAGGCACTGTAAAAAAGAATGCTGACGAAGGCAAAGAGTATAGGGTACCTGTGCAGTCGCCAGTAAGATTGCATGATTTTATGCCTTTGAGGTAAGCGACTTAAAGAACACAAATCCAAAACCAAGGAACAACATCAAGTGGAATGGGAACAATCCGTAGTCGTTCAAAGGAACCGCACTGTACATTCCAAAAAGGAAGTAAAGCATTAGTGCGAACTCCAAGATCATGTTCGGAGACAGTTTCTTGGTCAAGTATTTATTGCCTTTCCAAGAATCCGTTAGGTTGTTGATGTTGAATTTTGGGGTCCGTACAAATTCACTTCGTTTGCCCAAATGACCTTCCAATACCGCAACGGTATTGTGCAACGAAAAGCCCAATGCCACGGAGAAGAAGGTAAAGAACAATTTGATGTAGTCCACAAAATTATCAAAGCTGCTGCCCTGTATACTCTTATAGGTAAACCAGTAACAGATGAATAGGATGATCGTACTGATGATGAAGAAACTGGTCACCTCAAAAACCCAACCCAAATGGCCGTAGGTATTTTTGATGTACAACATGGGAATGCTCAAAAGGGCCACGGTGAACACACAAAGGAACATGGAACTGTTCAACAGGTGCATAACGCCATGGAACTTGGTCTTAAACGGAATGTTTTTGGATGTAATCACGCTCCAAACGGTCTTTCTGAAGTTTTCGGCCCCACCTTTGTTCCAACGGAATTGTTGGGAACGGGCTGCACTGATCACCACGGGCAGCTCTGCAGGGGTCTCCACATCTTCCAAATACTTGAATTTCCAGTTTTTCAATTGGGCGCGGTAGCTCAAATCCAAATCTTCGGTAAGCGTATCGCCTTCCCAGTTACCAGCATCGAGAATACATTCCTTTCTCCAGATACCAGCCGTACCGTTAAAGTTGATAAAATGTCCTTTGGAGTTTCTCCCCACTTGTTCCAAGGTAAAATGAGCGTCCAATGCGAAGGCTTGTATTCTTGTTAAAGTGGAATAATCACGGTTAATGTGTCCCCAACGGGTCTGTACCACACCGATTTCTTCATCTTTGAAGTAGGGAACGGTCTTTTTCAACCAATCGCTTTCGGGAAGAAAGTCGGCATCGAAAATGGCAATAAAATCCCCTTTGGCAATGGCCAAGCCTTCTTTAAGGGCGCCTGCTTTATACCCTTTTCTGTTTTCCCTGCGAATGTGTTGGATATCCAATCCGGATTTTTGAAGTTCTTCAATCCGCTTGGCCGTATCCAAAACCGAATCATCGGTGGAGTCGTCCAACACCTGAATCTCCAACTTACTTTTTGGATATTCGATCTTGGAAATATTGTCCAACAAACGCTCCACCACATACTCCTCGTTGTAGATGGGCAATTGAATGGTGACAAATGGAATTTCCTTTGGGTCCAACAGGTTAAATTTGGGGGCTTCCTCATTTCGTCTTTTGTAGCCCAAGTAGTTGACCAAGAGATTCAACTGTGCCAGACTGTACAAGAAAATCAAAATTAAGGCTGTACTGTAAATAGCAATAATGAAGTAAGTGATAGTAAGTCCCATTTATTTTAAACTGTATTTAAAGATCCAACCCAAAATTTTTATGCCTGCAAATATAGTACCTTTTACCGTACCAGATACTTTTGATACGCCAATTCTTCGTTTGTAACGCACTGGTACTTCGATATATGACATTTTTTTTCTTAAAATTTTTAACTGCATTTCGACAGTCCACCCATAAGTTGTGTCCTGCATTTGCAATTCTTTGAGATTTTCATATTTAATTGCCCTGAAAGGACCTAAATCCGTAAATTTTGAACGAAACAACAATCGCATCAAAAAAGTGGCCAATTGGTTCCCAAAAACCTGTTGAGGTGTCATCGATCCTGGTTCGCGAAGTGCTTTTTTTCGCGCTCCAACCACAAAATCCACGTCATTTTCCAAAATTGGGGCAACAACTTTGTCCAATTCTTCAGGATAATCGGAATAATCTCCGTCGATAAATACGATAATATCGGGTTGTTTGGATTGTTTGGCTACATATTCCAATCCTTTTAGGCAGGCATAGCCATATCCTTTGCGCTTTTCTGTAAGCACCGTGGCCCCGGCATTCCTAGCCTTGGCAGCAGTTTCATCTTCCGAACCATTGTCCACCACAATTATTTCGGAAACATGTGACGGGAGTTCGGAAACCACTTTACCGATGGAATCCGCTTCGTTAATTGCTGGAATAATGACCTTGATGTCCGCCATGGAACTAGCTTGTTCTAAAAGTTGCCAAAACTAACCTTTTCAGCGGATCTAGAATCATGATCCGTGTAAAATGAATGTAAAGGGATAGTGCACAGGACTTATTTTTGATTCACCAACGACATAAGGTCCACATCATTGCCCAACAGCACTTGGTTGCTATCGATGCGGCCTTCCAAGGGTCCATTTTCCAATTTGAGGACGCCCCGAGGACAAACTGCCGAGCAAATGCCGCAGCCCACACAACTGGCCCGCACAATGTTCTCCCCTTTTTGGGCATAGGAACGCACATCGATGCCCATTTCGCAATACGTGGAACAGTTACCGCACGATATGCACTGTCCGCCATTGGTAGTGATCCTAAAGCGTGAAAACAGTTTTTGCTGTACACCCATAATGGCAGCCATGGGGCAACCAAACCTACACCATACCCTGCTTCCGAAAATAGGGTAAAAACCCGTTCCAATCACCCCGGAAAAGATACTGCCGATCAAAAAGGAATAGGTTTTACGTAGGGTTTCGGATTTAAAAAGAAATACATACCCTTCACCACTGAAAAAATGGAAACCGATCAAAGCCATAATGATCACAAAATAGCCGATGGCACCGTATTGGGCATCTTTTTGCAATTGTTTTCTTTTGAAAAGCATGATCCACCCGAAAATCAAGGTGAGCAAGATGCCTACACCGATCAAAAAGGTGCTTTTGGTCAACCAATATTTGCTGGTATCGTTGCCCAAATAGGAATAGATCACAGCAGTTGTCATCAACGTAACGAATACCACCACACTGTGAACCACCCATCGTTCAATTTTCCAGGCTTTCAAGGATTTGTCGCTTAACTGTCGGAAGGAATCCCCAGCAGTTTCGGCAAGTCCACCACAACCACAAACCCATGAACAGTACCAACGTTTTCCATACTTGTAGGTCAAAATGGGCGTAATCACAAAAATGGAGACAATGCCAAATACCAAAAGTGCAAAACCGATGTTGCCGGAACTCAAAAAGGCCTTGATACGATACCCTTCAAAATTGTAGTAATTGAGGGGCCATATATTTTTGAGGTCGTAATAGGGAAGACTTCCACCGTTCAATATTTTATGGCCGTTCAGTCGGGCCATCAATTCGGGAATGAGAAACGCGAAGGCCATTTGAAAAAACATTACGCTCATGGTCCGCAACCGCTCGTACCGATTATGGCGGTATTTCCAAAGGAATTTGATGCCAAAGGCCAAAATTGCAACGGTGTACAATGTACCATACACAAACCACTGACTGGCTGCATTTCCACTCAATAACTTGCTGAGGGGGTCAAAAAGGGCGATGACACCTTTATTATCTCCATCACCAGTCAATCCCAAATATTCGGGATAGAAATACAGAACAATATAAAATCCGGTCAAGGCCAATCCTGCTACCCAGCCCCATAGGCCTCTACTTGAAATGGATTTGAACCATACCCCATCATTTTTAATTCCGGGTATTTTGTTCGCATAGGCTTCCCAGGAAAACCATAGGGTTCCCAATATGATCGCTGCAAGGGAAATGGACAGCCAAAGTCCCTTGTTGGGAAAACTGACATTAAAAACGGCCAACAACAATATGCCGAGTCCGGAAATACCCAAAAGCGTTGCCAATTTTTGACCTAAGGTCAGATTTTGTGGAGGTTGCCCGGTAAGGGCCATGCTTTTATCAATCGTGTTCATGTAAAAAGGTGGTTAGGCGATATGGAATATGCGTTTAAGACTTTTCTTTTGTGTTTGGATGTTTTTTCCAAATTGCACATTGAATTTGGATACAATTTCGGACTCGAAGGTGCGGTAAAACTCGGGATCAAAGTTGGCGTCGGCCATATGGGCCATCACATGGTCAATACTTCTTTTTTCTGTTAACCAGCGGTCGAATATTTCGTGTCGCATGCGTATTCCGAACGTATTAATTCCCAAGAATATTTGGGTAGATTGGTCGAACGCAATTGTGATGCACAACTTTTTGTGCGGATGGCGCCAATGGAAATGCATTTCATTATCCATTTTAGTCTTTTCGGGGAATACCCAGCCATAGGTTTGGTATTCGATATCCAGAAACTTGGCCGAATTGAACCAATGTCCCGGTCTGTACTCAGTTGGATTGCCACATAGGGTCTGGGCCAATGTTTCGCCCATCATTCGCCCGGTATACCAAACAGCCTCGATCGGTCTTCTATTGCCGATGGCTTCATGCTGTTCAGCACAATCGCCAATGGCATAAATATCCTTGACGTTGGTTTCCAAGAACCGGTTCACTTTTACACCCCGCCCCAATTCAATGTCGGAATCTTTCAGAAAATCAATGTTTGGAGTTACCCCTGCGGTAAGGCCCACCAGATTGCAGACAATCTCTTCGCCGGTTTCCGCAATGACAACCGATTTGACCCGTCCATTTTCATCGGGTTTAATTTCTTGAAGGGAAGCATTCAAACGCAGGTCGATGTGATGCTCCATAATATGTTCGTTGATCATCTGTGATTCCCCGCTGGGCAATATACCGTTCCAAAAACTGCTTTCCCTTACCAAAAAGGTAACAGGGATATTTCGTGTACGTAACATTTCGGCCAATTCAATTCCGATAAGTCCCCCGCCAACGATCACAGCTCTTTTGCATACCTTGTTATTGGGCGCATTTTGCTCCAAAAGTTCCAGGTCTTGTTTGGAATACAGTCCTTGTACACCATCCAAATCCTGCCCGGGCCAACCAAATTTGTTGGGTTTGGAGCCGGTGGCAATAACCAGTTTATCGTAGGAAATCGAGGTGGAATCCGATAGGGTCACCACTTTTTCTTCAGGATTCACCTGGTTGACGTAGCCTTTCACTAATTGGATGTTGTTCTTTTTCCAGAACCAATTTTCATAGGGTTGCGTATGTTCAAACTTCATGTGTCCCATGTACACGTACATCAATGCAGTCCTAGAAAAAAAGTATTCGCTCTCTGCAGAAATTAGGGTGATTTTTTTATTGGAAAGCTTTCGAATGTGTCGCGCCGTGGTTACCCCGGCAATGCCGTTCCCAATAATAACGATGTGTTCCATGCGATTGGTCTGTTAGTGGAAATTGAGTCGTACTAAATTAGCGGAACTTAACCCAACTCCATAATTTAATAACATTTTAAGAAGTTGAAAGCGCTAAAAAAGAGTATTTTAGAAAAGTATTTTTTAGAACATGAAACAATTTTTAGCACTGGGTTTATTGTTGATAGTGGCATGCAGCACACCGCAGCAAGATAAAATAAACGGGGTCAGTTTTGTGAGTTCTGGTGACGAAGTGTCCCAGATCCATGTGAATCCGGTTCTGGATATCCATGCAAACTATGCAGCCATCATGCCCTTCGGCTTTATCCAAAAACCGGATACCCCCGAATTATATTTTAACACCGAACGGCAATGGTTTGGTGAACGGCGTGAGGGGGCCAAACAATATATAGAAGCATTGCACAAAAATGGCGTACAGGTGATGTTGAAGCCCCAAATATGGATCAGTAGGGGAGAATTTACCGGGAATTTGGCCATGAAAAATGAAACCGATTGGGTGAATTTCGAATCGGGCTATAGGGATTTTATCCTGCTGTACGCTCAATTGGCGGAAGAAACCAAAACCGATATTTTTTGCATTGGGACCGAATTGGCGACCTTTATTAAAGAGCGGCCCGAATTTTGGCAAAGCCTCATACAGGATGTCAAAAAAGTGTACCATGGCAAACTTACCTATGCGGCCAACTGGGATGAATATGGCAAAACTCCTTTTTGGGACCAACTCGATTTTATTGGTGTGAATGCCTATTTTCCATTGTGCGAAAAACAAAATCCGACCATAGAGGCCTTACGTGAAGGCTGGCAACCCTGGAAAATGAAGCTAAAAACCTTGGCCGAAGATTTGGAAAAACCCATGTTGTTTACCGAATTTGGTTATAGGAGTATGGACTTCACCGGAAAAAAGCCATGGCTCGTGGATCGTAATGAGATGAACGTGAATCTCAAGGCCCAGGCCGATGCCACCCAGGTTATTTTTGAAGAGTTCTGGAATGAGGAATGGTTTGCCGGCGGTTTTGTCTGGAAATGGTTCATGCACCACGATCAGGTGGGTGGAAATGCCGACAATCGGTTTACGCCACAGAACAAACCAGCGGAATCGGTCATACGCAGACAATATGCGCTCGCCAACAAAACAGGCACTTGATCACTTATTTGGGCTAGAACAAATTTTTATCGCGAACCACTACCAAGCTAGGTGATTTTTGACGATATTTGTTGTGCACCCTTCCCTTAACATGTTGAAAATGAAAACGTGGTTATCCCTATTTGTTTGGGCTTGGGCTTGCATTACCCTATGTGCACAAAACAACTCCTATTTTGAAGTCGTCGCCGAGCAAGGGGACGGTATTTTTTCCATCCTCAGAAAGCAAGGGTTGGACCCCGTAAAGCACTATGAAGAATTTGTAAAGCTCAATGAAGGTGCAATCAAGGATGGCAGTTTTCTGCAAATTGGCGTATCCTATAAAATTCCAATAGCCAAAGATTCTTTTAAAGAAACCGGTATTCTGGTTAAAACGATTCAGAAAACCGAGGAGCCCATATTTGATAAGGAATTGGCCCAGATGTCACTCAAAAGCGAAAAATTGAGGGATGCGGTCTATTATTTGATTTTGGAGAACCACAATAAAAGTGATGATGGGTTTGTTCATGAAATTGTGCAAGAGGTAACCGCGGCACTCATGGTACATGGCGCAAAGGTTTATGTGATGGGGGATGAGGTTCCCATGGATTCCACTGGACAAAATCCGCTGACCGATACCCAACGGATGGCGCTTTACACGGATATCATCAATAAGCGCTATATACAGAACAGCGGAAAATACCAGCGTGTTCTGGTCATACAGGCCAATGAAGTATCGGACAAAGAAAACCTTGATGTTGCCGTTTATCATTATAACAAAAGTGATGAAGGACAACGTTTGGCCGAGAGTATCCAAACCATATTCAGGAAGAACAGTTTGGACCGCTATTCATCGAATGTGGAGATGATATTGGAAGACAAAAAAAATCTTTATCTCGCCAGGAATATATTGCCGGCCATTAGCGTGCTTACCTTGGAAAAATATTCCAAAAATTCCAAAGAAAAAATTCCAGTTCGCCCCGATAAGGCTAAATTTGCCTCGTTGATAAGCAACGGAATATTAAATGATTATGTTGATTTGGAAATTGAAAATTAAATTAATGGGTGCGTATCGAGCCCAATTTTTCATCTTAAATTTTGTTGGCCTACTATTGGTGCCGATGCACTTGTGGGCACAAGGATCCCTACAAAAAGCGGTCGCGGAAAAAGGCGATGGCATTTATTCCCTGCTTCGCAGACACGGTGTTAGCCCTACCAAATTCTACAATGATTTTGTACAACTGAATGCTATGAATTTGGGCGAAGATGAGACCTTGATCATGGGGCATTCCTACGTATTGCCCGATACGTTATCCAATGAAACGATTGATATCAAAGATACTAGGGTAAGTTATCCCATTTTTGGTGGAGATTTTGCCAAAGTGGATTCGGTAAGCAATAAATTGGACGATACGGTGTATTATCTTATTTCCGGTCATGGTGGTCCCGACCCTGGGGCAGTGGAGAAATACAATGGGAAATTGATTGCCGAGGACGAATACGCCTATGATGTTACCCTTCGGTTGGCCCGTGAACTTTTATCCCATGGGGCAGAGGTGCACATTATTGTGCAAGACGAAAATGATGGTATCCGAGATCAACGGGTACTCGAACTTGATACGGATGAAACCGTGCTTTCCGAAAGCATTCCATTAGGACAATTGGCCCGATTGAAACAGCGTTCCAAAGCTGTAAATGAGCTGTACCTAAAAAACAGGGGCAAATACCAACGTCTCTTGGTAACCCATGTGGACAGTCGTAGCAAGGGCACCAATATCGATGTGTTCTTCTACCATCATGAAAAAAGTAAAAATGGCAAACGATTGGCCGAAAGTATCCATCAAACCTTTTTAAGGAAATACCAAAAATTCCAACCCAATCGGATCTATAATGGTACGTTCATGGAGCGAAGCAGTTTGTATATGGTGAAAAATACACTGCCGGCCATGGCCTATATCGAAATAGGTAACATCAAAAGCCAAAAAGACCAACGCCGTATTTTAGATCCCGATAACCGGCAGGCGTTGGCCAAATGGATTTCCGAAGGTATTCTTTTGGACTACGAATCCTCCAGAACGTTTTCTGCTAAGTAAGAATGTAATGATGCTTGCCCATTAACAGCACCCACCGCCATTGTAGTGCCATGTGCTTTCACTAACATGGATCTCGTCGGATTCCTTCGCGAGCGCGGCAGCGGTTTTGTCACAAACGGCCAACGGTTGGTTTTGGAACAGCACATGTCCTTTTTTGTCATCAAAATACGGTTGATCGCCATAATAAATGGCGGTTTTTCCAGTAAACATACAAGGACCGTCTGCCGGCATGGGATCTTTGATCGCCGCTATTTCAATGGATTCGATATGGATCAACTCGTCGGTTGGGTAGTGGTTGGGCGAAAGTACCCGGTACGAGTATCTTCCCCGTATTTCGATGGTCCCGAACCCAGCATCGGTCAGTACTTTCACATAATCCTTCAAGGGTATGCTACCGCTGAGGCATTGTGCCCTAAGTCGGTCATCGTTTCGCAACGCATCGTTCATGGGTTGTTCACAAATGGGGTCGCTCATCACCAATCGGCCGTGAGGTTTTAGCACACGATACATTTCGGAAACGGCCGTTTTAAGATCCTCCATTTTAAAAATGTTGAACAGGCAATTTTGGGCGGCCACATCAATGCTCTCATCTGCCACCGGAAGGTTAAGGGCATCCCCTTTCACCAAGTTGACAAAATCACTTTGAAACCAGTCGTTTTCTTCTTCGGCGATCTTGAAATTTTTTCGCGAAGCCTCCAACATCTCATCCACGGTATCCACACCGGTCACCCCACCTACTTGCCTTGAAAAATAGGAAAATTGGAGTAGCTCCATGCCGCCCCCGACACCTACATAAAGGATTTTTGGATTGTTTACCAGGTCTTGGGCCGATACGGTGCTTCCACAACCATAGTTCATTTCTTGCATGATTTTGGGTATGGACAATCCCGGGAATTGCCAAATGGGCGAAGTGGTGCAGCACAGTCCCACATCCGGGGTCAAAGCAGCTTCCTTATACAGATTTTGGGTCGCATCTAAATAACTCATATCATTTTGATTAGTTCTTTGAACAATTTTATCATTTTCGGTTCCGCTTTTCCGGCGATGTCCAAAATTTCCTGAATGTTCACGGGTTCCAAGTTATCCGGATCGCATTCATCGGTCAATACGGATACCGCAACAATAGGTAGTTGTAAATGATTGGCAACAATTACTTCGGGCACCGTACTCATTCCCACGGCATCGGCCCCCATCATTTTGATCATGCGATATTCGGCCTTGGTCTCCAATTGGGGACCCACCACCGAGGCATAGACCCCTTTTTGAACCGTGATGTTTTTCTTTTCTGCAATGGATATTATTTTTTTGCGCATATCCACATCGTACGGCTCGCTCATATCCACAAAGCGATTGCCAAATGAAGAGACATTACGGAAAGCCAATGGTGACCCGCCCTGCAAATTGATGTGATCCTCAATGAGCATGATATCCCCTTTTTTGAAGTCGAGGTTGATGGCCCCCGCCGCATTGGAAACAAAGAGTTTTTGAATGCCCAAAAGGTGCATCACACGAATGGGATAGGTGATATCCACAAAATCGTAACCTTCGTATAAATGAAAACGGCCTTGCATCACCACCACCTTTTTTCCTTCTATGGTGCCATAAATCAATTTACCGGAGTGGAATTCCACCGTGGCCAAGGGGAAATAGGGAATATGGTTGTAATGGGCCTCAATGGAGTCTTGGATGTCGTCTACCAGTTGTCCGAGTCCCGTTCCCAGCACAATTCCTATCTCCGGTGTGTCAAATCCCCGTTTTTTTAAATAATCAACAGATTCGTTCAGTTGTTCCTGTGTCATTGTTTTATATGTTTTAAAAAAGGCGCAAAGGCCCCTATATCTTTAATGTCCTCGTAATAATCCACATCGTTTCGTTCCGGTAATAGGGCTACATTTTCAGATTTGAGGTCGTTTAAGGTATCCAAAAGCACCGAATTGGTTCCCCATTTCTTGTTTTTGAACAGTTTTGGGGTCAAGTATTTCATGCCCAGCAGATAGTAGCCGCCATCCTCTGCCGGACCTATCACATAATCGTGTTTTTCAAGCTGCTCAAAAGCATCTTCCAGGTCCGATTGGGACAAATGGTACATGTCGCTACCGATGATGATGACCTGTTCAAAGCCTGCTTCAAACCCTTTTTGGAAGGCATGTAGCATGCGTTCACCCAAATCCAACCCCAATTGTAGGTGTTTGCCATAAATGGTGTTGTCCCACATGTCGTTTTGCCAAATTTCCTCGGAATAAAACACCCATTTTTCCGCCGCAAGGTTTTGGGTGAGGTTCACCGTATGTCGGAGCAAGAATGTATAAATATCCAAAGCCGCTTGGTCACCCACTGTGGCTGCCAATCGGGTTTTGCATTTGCCTAGCTCTGGGTTTCTGGTTAGGACCAGTAGTAGGTTTTTCTTCAAATGTTTCAATTTTGGTAGGAATGTCTTGTGGTTTTGGGTCGCTAATTTTTTTGGAAATTACTGTGCTGTTTCATCTTTCTGTAACAAACGGCATACTTGCATCTTTGTCCCATACCCAAAGATACTACCATAAATTTAGCGGAATCCCATTTCTTTCACAAATCCGTAATCCGAAAAAATGACAGCTGTCAAGGGTATGTTTTAGGGATCAATTACCGTTTAGGATACCTTGGTGAGGTAACTGGGCAATTGTGTGCGTAGTTTGGAAAATGAAATGGGTTTGGTGAGGTAGTCGTTCATGCCCACTCCCTTGGCTTCGTCAATTGCCTCCTTGGTCACATCCGCAGAAAGTCCAATGATGCCAATCTCTTGGTTAAATTTCCTGATTTCCTTGGTAGCTTGAAAACCATCCATGCTGGGCATATGAACATCCATGAACACAAGATCGTAGGAATAATTCTTAATGGCTTGCACCGCTTCCAAACCGTTACAGACCGCATCGGCATTCACCCCAAGTTTTTCAAGGGTCATTTTCAAAACCTTAACGTTTACCCGATTGTCATCCACTATTAAGACTTTGCAGCCATCATATTGAAAAAGTTCTGCGTTTTGGATTCCTGTTTCCCGTTTGGTTTCAGATAAGGGGAAGGCCATGGATAGGTGAAATTCGGTACCTACATTTTCCTCACTTTCTACTGTGATTTTTCCATCAAAAAGTTCCACCAACTTATAGGTAATGTACAAACCAAGTCCACTGCCTTCGTGCCGTTTGGATTTACCTTTATCAATTTGGGTAAACCGGTCAAAAATGGTGTTCAACTTGTTTTTTGGAATACCAATCCCGGTATCTTTAATTAGAAAGTCCAATGATATTTTGTCCTGGTGTTTTTTTCCCTCGCAGTATATCTCTATACCACCTTTTTCGGTGAATTTGAGGGAATTCCTTAGAATATTGGTGAGTATTTGCCCAAATTTACCCACATCCCCGACCACTGCATGATCACATTCTTTGGATGTCTCCAAAACAATGGAAAGCCCTTTTTCTTCTGCACTTGGCCTATAAATGCTGATGATGTTTTGTAATTCTTCCTTTGGGGAGAAAATATCATTTCTGATGGTAGCCTTCCCAGATTCAATTTTGTCGATTTCAAGTATGTCGTTTACAAGAAGGAGCAATTTTTTGGATGAAATGTCCATTAGGGAAAGGTATTCCTGCAGCGATCCCTGAATATCGGAGAGTTGTAGCACTTCTATAAATCCTATAATGGCATTTAAGGGAGTCCTGATCTCGTGGCTCATATTGGAAATGAACTCGGTTTTGGCCAATGAAGATTTTTCGGCCTTTTGGCGTTCTTTTTCCAAGGATTTGTTCAACTCTTTAAGTTTATCGTTGGCATGGATCAGGCGCCTGTTCTTTTTTCTGGAGGATTGGTAAAAGTAAATGAGCGAACTGGTCAAAATGGATACAAGGATGCCGAAAATGAAAAAGATATTGGTGCTCCTGTTCCTTTCCGCAAGAAAATCCAAGTTGGAGGGCATTAGGGATAAGGTCCACTCCCGTTGGTCGAGGGGATCGATCATAAAAGTAGTGGTGAATACAAACTCTTCGGGGACTTTGGCTTTCTCTGGGCTGTTCTTGGAGTAAAATACGGCACCTTTTTCATCCATCACTTTAATGGCATACATGTCCAGGCTAGAGGTCAGTTCGTTGAAAGGATTGGTAAAATCCATCCCAGCGGTTATGGACCCTTGAAATTTACCATCAAAAAAGACAGGGACATCCACTAAAAAAGCACTTCCTCCCTGATAAAGGCTTGTCCACGAGGAAATGTTGGTGGAGGAGTCCTTCATATGCTTTCTCCATTCAATATTACGGGGATGTTCCGATAGATCCATGTTGATGGCGGCCTCATTACCTTCCAATGGCGTAATTACCCTTATGACCATCAAACTGTCCACCCATTCCACAAATTTGAAGGAAGGATTTTGCTCCAAAATAAGACGTGCATCCTGCTCCCAATATTGAAAATGGGATCCATTGGTCATTTCAATACGTTCCTTGAGGTTTTCAAGGGATTTGATATTGTACTTAACGGATGAGAAAAATTCTTGTGCCCTTAGTTTTCCAGTTGTTCGAATTTCATTGACATAGGTTGCTTTTTGGCTCTTTAACGAACGGTTTCCCATAATAAATATGGTGAGCACGAAAACGCTAAAAACAACAATGGGAAGTAATAACTCTCTTTGTGAAGGTTTCAACAGCATCCTAATTCTTCAGATTTGGGCAAGTTATTTACGTGCGAATTATTGATGAGTAGGCAAAAAATACGCACTGTAAGAAAATACACCACCTTAAATTTAAGTAACAACAATTTTTTTAGGATAATATTGTGTGGCCATCATTCAAATATGAAATTTTCGATGTGTGGCTATTTGAAGTGCCCTTAATTGAACTGACTTGGCTTTTCCATTCTTACCAAGTCCAATTGGGTGGCAATCGAGCAGGTGGTCATCGCAACATTCCTCAAAATAAGTGGGTGATTTTCCATTTTATCAATATCTTCATCCTTATGCAAGGAAAACTAATTTTCGGGCTAATGTCCCTAATTTTGCTGGGTTGCAAAGAAAGTGATGAGCAAAAAAAGAAAGAGCAAAACATGCAGCACAGTTACACGGAACAATTTCGTCCCCAATATCATTTTTCGCCAACGGAAAAATGGATGAACGACCCCAACGGCTTGGTGTATAACGAGGGGATTTACCATTTGTTCTACCAGTATTACCCCGATGATATTGTTTGGGGACCCATGCACTGGGGACATGCGACAAGCACCGATATGGTCCATTGGACCCACAAGCCTATTGCACTATTCCCCGATGAAAATGGACTGATTTTTTCGGGCAGTGCCGTAGTCGATAAAAACAATACTTCGGGCTTTGCCAAAATAGGGGAAACACCTTTGGTGGCCATTTTTACCTACCATTCCATGGAAGGGGAAAAGGCAGGGCGAACCGATTTTCAGACCCAGGGCATTGCCTATTCCCTGGACAATGGTGATACTTGGGAAAAGTATGAAGGAAATCCGGTGATCGGGAATTCGGGGATCAAGGATTTTCGTGATCCAAAGGTGTTTTGGCACGATCCATCGCAAAGCTGGATCTTGACCTTGGTAGCGGGCGACCACGCGAAGTTGTATGCCTCCAAAAATTTAAAGGAATGGACGCATTTGAGTGATTTTGGAAAAGATCAAGGGGCCCATGGCGGGGTTTGGGAATGTCCCGACCTGTTTCCTTTGCGGGTAGAAGGTTCTTCGGAAGAAAAATGGGTGTTGTTGATCAGTATCAATCCAGGTGCTCCGAACGGTGGCAGTGGTACCCAATATTTTGTGGGTGATTTTGATGGGACACATTTTATTTCGGATCAGCAAGAACCCCAATGGTTGGATTATGGAACCGATAATTATGCTGGGGTCACCTACAACAACACACCCAACGGCGACCGCATTTTCATAGGATGGATGAGCAATTGGGACTATGCAAGGGAAACACCGACAGAAAAATGGCGCAGTGCCATGACCCTACCCAGACAATTAAAATTGATCAAACAAGGAGATGGCTATGTTGTATCCAACTCTCCGTTGGATCAGGTCAATGCATTGGCAACCAATGTTGCATTGGAAAACCTCGAGGTAGCTCCCGAAAAGACCCAAACTTTTACCCTTGATGGGCTCCAACAATCCCGAATCAAATTTAGCACAATGGCCAAGGATTTTAGGGTGATATTCTCCAACGAAGCGGGTGATGAATTGATTCTCGAAATGGATACCAAATCCCAGACCTTGATCGTGGATCGCAGTAATTCTGGCGTGGTCGATTTCCAAAAAGAATTTGGCAACAAAAAACATGTGGCACCCATAGCTATTCTGGGGGATAGCCCCTTGGACATGGAAATTTATCTCGAGCAATCGTCCATTGAAGTTTTTTTGAACGGGGGATTGGTGGCCATGACCGACCAGATATTTCCCAATGAGCCCTACACTACCTTACAACTGGAAAACCGAAATGCCAACGAGAAAGTTGCCGTTGTGGCCATCGAACACATGGCCTCCATTTGGTAATTTGGAACAACATCTGACCTTTGTCAGCTTTTTTTGATCGGTTCCTGTCGATCTTTAGGGGTAAATTTTGTCCATGCCTGTTGCCAAGGAACAACTTCAGGAAATGTCGACCCAATTGTCGGAGGTCATCCGTTTGATACAAGAACAGGAAGCCGAATTTGTATCAAAGGTGGAATCTGTATGTCCGATCTACAAACAAAGCGCAGAAAACCTATTGCACTATGTGGCATTTCGGGGGTTTGATGCCCGCACGCTCCAAAAACAACTCAAACAGTTGGGACTTACCCGATTGGCCAATGCAGAAGGTAATATTTTGGGGAGTTTAATGAATTTAAAATTCATGGTAGATCAATTACTCGGCAAGCAAACCTTAGCACAAGAAAATCAATTTTTGACTATTGGCGAGGGAAAAACCACCCTGCGAAAACATACAGACCAGCTTTTTGGGGTATCGGCCAAAGCACGTCGTGTCCGAATCATGGTCACCCAACCCACCGAAGCGGCAACCCATTACGATTTGGTGTTGGGTATGGTGAAAAATGGGATGGACTGTGCCCGTGTCAATTGTGCCCATGATGGGCCTGAAGTCTGGAAAGCGATCATTGACAACGTGCGACGTGCGGCAGAGGAATGCAATACCACGGTGAAAATAGCCATGGATTTGGCAGGGCCTAAAATTCGTACAGAAAAATTACCTGAGGGACCACTTGTTAAAAAGTTTCGGACATCAAAAAAAGGACAGGAAAGCAGGGGAATGGTTTTTATTACTTTGGTGCCGAAGGATAAACCAGACCTAGGTCCCGACGAGCTGCCGGTGTCCAAAAAATGGATGGACAAGCTACGTGTGGGCGATGATATCCGTTTGCTGGATCACCGTGGACGATCCCGTAAGGTTAAAGTGGTGCAAAAGGAAAAGGATGCCGTTCTTTTGCTGAGCCCAAAATCGGTACATATTTCATCGGGTACACTATTAACGCCCTCTCGCAAAAAAATGAAGGCAAGCAAGGTGGGAAGCCTGCCATCCACAGAACAATCCATAGTCCTTCGTGAGGGTGATTATTTGATGGTCGTGCGCAATGCGACGGATAGTGCGTTACCGGTGTTCGATGCGAACGGGAATTTGTTGGAACCCGGCAGCATTGGTTGTCACCCCCCTGAAATCGTTGATAAAATGAAAGTGGGCACCCCCATTTTGTTTGATGATGGTAAAATTGAAGGCGTGATCACCGAAACCCAAACCAATGGGTTTAAAGTAGAGATCAAAAGGGCGGGCGAGGGTACCGCCAAGTTGAAAGGGGAAAAAGGAATCAATGTCCCTACTTTGGATTTGGGCATTTCAGGATTGACGGATAAGGACAAAAGCGACTTGGAGTTCGTGGCCCAACATGCCGACATAGTAAATTTTTCCTATGTAAATACCGAAGCGGATGTGGAAGGGTTGCTTCAGGAATTGGACCGGTTGGGTGTCAAAAATTCGTTGGGTGTCATCCTAAAAATAGAGACCCAAACTGCGTATAAGAATTTGATCGGCATTTTGATCTCGGCCATGCAGGCCAAACATTTGGGGGTAATGATCGCCCGTGGCGACCTCGCCCTGGAAGTGGGTTGGAAAGATATGGCCACGGTACAAGAAGGTATACTTTCCTTTTGCAGTGCGGCCCATATTCCCGTGGTGTGGGCAACCCAAGTGTTGGAAGGTCTTGCTAAAAAGGGCATGCCTTCCCGATCGGAGATCACGGACATCGCTTCGTCCGTGCAAGCCGAATGTGTAATGCTCAATAAGGGACCACATATTCACAAGGCCATTTCCTTTTTGGATGAGGTGCTGGAGAATATTGAGGGTTCCCATGACAAAAAGGAGGTGCTGTTGCCCAAAATGGAATGGTAAAAAAAAGGCGCCGAGAATGGGCGCCTTTCTAACAGAGACATTATTAACTACAGGAAATTTCTGATTGATGCTAGTGTTTAGTATAGCTTAAATCATATAATAATACAGACTGCTCAGTAGTGAATAAAGTGAGAGGGCAAGTACGAAATACCAAAAGAGATATCCGAGTTTTGCTTCAATAGTGTTCATTTTTTTGAGTGTTTGTTTACTGGGTTGAGATTGTATCTACACTTCGAAAATACAGAATACCTTGGGTCTACAATCCACAATTATATCCATGGCAGCAATATGGACATAACTGGTCGGAAATGTTATGTAAATGGAAAAAGGCATATCGGGGAAGATATGCCTTGAATATATTTTAAATGACTGTAATATAGATTGTTACGTTAATTATAGGTCAATTAACGCGGAGAATTTCAGAAAATGAATGGTATAAATAGCTCCACAAATGGATGTAAAACAATGGGAGCAATTAAACCAAAGGCGTTCCTTTTAAACGCTTTTCAATTTTGCGTTTTTTCTCGGTAAGGCTTTTCATCACATCCATAAGTTTGGAATCCTTGGTCTTCTTATAGATCTCGTTTATGGAAAGAATCAATTTTTTGGCCTCTCGGGACGCTTCAACCCTATCACTGGTTGACATATGACTCATGGGCCTGTTCTCAAACTCCTGTGCTTGTGCAAGTAAATCGTGGGTCATTTTTGTTTAAAGTTAAACTGGATTCGTTAAATATAAGAGTTAGTTGTATATTTTCTAACTATGGAACCATTTGATTTTCATATTTATGAAAACATTAAGAAGTCCATTCCTTCACTGTTTTAAAAATGTTAAAACCAATGTCTTAAGCCGTAAATGCACTTGCACTATTGCTTTTTCGTCATTGGTTTAGGAATCAAGTCAATCTTAAAATGTATTGAGTAAAGGTGTGCCAGGGTTTGAAGCTAGTTTTACCTAGAAATTAAAACAACGATCATGGCCATTATAGGAAACATCATTAAAGGATTTATTGCAACAACGGATGTCGTCAGAAAGGACAAAGATCCAGTCGAGGAACAACGGGAAGTGCTTAAAACCCTTTTGGAGACCGCCAAGGAGACCCAATTTGGACAACATTATGGATTTGGTTCCATTTTGGAATCCGAGGATATGGTCCAACACTTTAGGCAAAAGGTTCCCTACTTCGATTACCCTAAAATTACCCAGGAATGGTGGAACAGGACCATTGATGGTGAAGCAGACGTGACCTGGCCGGGGACCCCTAACTTTTTTGCACTCAGTTCAGGTACCACTGGAAAAAAATCCAAACGGATACCAGTAACCGAGGACATGATCGACGCCATTAAAAATGCAGGGATCAAACAAGTGTTGGCCTTGAACAATTTTGACATGCCCGCCGAGTTTTTTGAAAAGGAAATCATGATGTTGGGGAGTTCCACCAATCTTAAGGAACGGGATGGTCGCCACGAAGGGGAGATCAGTGGCATCAGTGCCAGTAATATTCCGTTTTGGTTTCGACGGTACTACAAACCGGGCGAAGAAATCGCACAAATCGATGATTGGGACGAACGGGTCCTGTCCATTGCAAAACAGGCCAAAAATTGGGACATCGGTGCCCTGAGCGGTATCCCGTCTTGGATGGAACTGATGCTGAAAAAGGTGATCGAATACCACAACGTCGACCATATCCATGAAATTTGGCCGAACCTTCAGGTGTATACTTCTGGTGGGGTCGCTTTTGATCCCTACGAAAAAAGCTTCAATGCCCTGTTGGGCCACCCCATCCAGATCATTGATACTTATTTGGCCTCCGAAGGGTTTTTGGCCTTTCAGAACCGACCGGACACCAGCGCCATGAAATTGATCACCGACAATGGTGTTTATTTTGAGTTTGTCCCTTTTGACCCGGATTACATCAACCCGGATGGTTCCTTGACTGATGATGCCCCTGCTCTGACCTTGGACGAAGTAGAGGAGGAGACCGATTATGTGTTGCTGATTTCCACCGTGGCCGGTGCATGGCGCTATATGATCGGCGATACCATTGCATTTACCGATACCGAAAAGGCCGAAATCAAGATCACGGGCCGTACAAAGTTCTTCCTGAACACCGTTGGTTCCCAATTGTCCGTCAATAAATTGAACGATGCCGTAAAGCATTTGGAAGGCGAACTGGATGTCAAAATTCCAGAGTACACCTTATGCGCCAAACGCTTTGAGGATGGGTTCTACCACTCTTGGTATTTGGGAAGCGATACCGCTATTGATGGAAAAAAGGCCGCGGATATTTTGGACACCTATCTCAAACAGGCCAATAAAAATTACAAGGTTGCCAGAAGCAAAGCTTTAGAAGGGGTAAAGGTTGCTTTTGTGCCGCAGCAGGTATTTGCAGACTGGAGTGGGGCCAACAAGAAAAAAGGTGGCCAAGTGAAAATGGAGCGGGTAATGGGCGAAGAAAAGTTTGAGGAATGGAAAACGTTCGTGAAGCACAATCGCTAAGATTCCTTTTGGGGCAAAGCATCCTGATTTTCTACCATCTCCATGATCTCGTCGGGAGAAAGGTAGTACTGTTTTATTCTTTCCTTGTAAGCGGGCGCTATGTTTGCGTTGTCCAGAATAAACCGCTTTGTGGTAATAATATATTCCGACATGCCCCGCGAAACGGCAAAGGAATCGGCAGTGCGCTCCGCTGATTTGATAAAATCCTTCAGAAAAACATAGCGGATGCCAAAACCCACAAGGTTGAGCCCACTTCGTTGTTGGTAGTCCATCACATGGCCCAATTCGTGGCCTATCCAGCCGATCAACACATCGGAGGGCACATCAACGGTTTTAATTTCCGATCCCGCAATCTTGAATTTTTCACTGATCAATATTTTATATCCCCTCTCCGCCTTACCCTTAAAAATGCTGTTGAAAGCGGGCTGGGCCTGCATCACGGATTTTTTGATGTTCTTTTTGAACTTGAACTCAATGGGCACGTTCTTGAGTTCAGGGAAATGCCGAAGTGCGGTATTCACTTCTGGAGCAATGCTTTGGGGTATGGATTTTTTTGGATCGGACATAAGTACGGTGATTAATAAAAGGACTAGAAAAAAAAGGAAAAGTTGTAGTATTCTTTTTCGCAAAACGGTATAGTTAAAAAAGGGGCAAATTGATTTTTGCCCCTTGTCATGTGTTAGTGTTTATTTTTTAAAACTGGTATCGAATTCCCAGTGCGATATCGAGGTCCAGATCATCGGAATAACTGTCGTTGAAACCCAATTCGGGTCGCATATCGAGGGAAATCATCAAGGGGATCTCAAAATTGTACTCGATACCCAGGTCACCGGCCACTAGGGCGAAGGTGCCATCATTGTCGCCGGCATCAAAGGAACCGATACCCCCACCGGCACCCACGTACCAGTTGAAACCGCCATCAATGGGCATCACCCATTGGTACAGTCCCACCAATTTAAAGGCATCCACATTGTTGGAATCCCTCCAACCGAGGTCGAACTCCAAACGGTTGTTTTCCTTTAGGTATCGTTGATAGGAGATTTCACCTCCAAATCCATCATTATCACCTCCTCGAATACCCAAGGCATTTTTGGCAATGCTTTGGGCGCTTAGTGTCGTGGCTCCCAAAAAAAGGAGCATAAAAAAAATATTTCTCATGATAGTTATTGTTTGATACAAAACTAGCAAGGCACTCTTGTTGGGCTTGTCTCAAATGCATCAATCCTTGATGCGTTAGCGAAAAAAGAAGTGTTAAAGCAGCGGTTTGAAGAACCGGAACAGGCCTTCGAGGAATTTTTGGCCAAACGACCGGTTTTTGAACGTTTCCAGGGAAACTTTTTCCGCCTTTTCACAAATGTCGAGGTATTCGGACTTCATATTGGAAGTGATGGTCTCGTCATACAACAGCACATTGGCTTCGTAGTTCAGTTCAAAACTCCGGATGTCGAAGTTTCCGGAACCAATGGAGACGAGATCATCGTCCACGATCAATATTTTACTGTGCGAAAAATCCTTGCGCAGGTAAATATGCACCCCAACGCCCAGCAATTCCTCAAATTGGGAGAACATGGCATATTTGGCCGCCATGGAGTCGGACTTTTTCGGAATTAGCAGGTTGACTTCCACGCCTTCGAGGGCCACCATTTTCAGCGTTTGCAAAAAAGCCTCACCCGGCAAAAAATACGGATTGGCAATATGGATGGAGGTTTGCGCCTGGTTCATCATGCTGATGTACTGTTGCATAATGGCTGGTTGGTCGGAGTCAGGCCCGCCGGATACCACTTGGGCCACTACCTTGCCCTGTTCGGGCTGCTCGGAGAGGTAGGCTTTGACCTCGAAGGTCTCGTTCCGGCTAGCAAAGAAATAGTCTTTCAAAAAAACCAAATGGATGTCGTTCACAATGGGCCCTTCCATCTTTAGATGGGTGTCTTTCCATTTGCCCAATCCGTCGCCATATTTAATGTATTTGTCGGATACGTTCACCCCTCCCGTAAAGGCCACTTTGTTGTCGATGACCACAATTTTTCGGTGGTTGCGAAAATTGAGGGAGAACAGCAGGTTGTTCAACCGGATGGGCATAATGGGATGGATGTCCACACCGATATCCTGAAACTGTTTTTTGGGACGGCCGCGCAGATGGTAACTGCCCAGGGAATCGTACAGGATACGCACTTCCACCCCTTCCTTGATCTTGCGCTCGAAGAGTTCCAACATCTTGTCCAACAGGTCGCCCTGCTCCAAAATATAATATTGTAAATGGATAAAGCGCTCCGCCTGTTCCATGGCCTTAAAGAGCGCATTGAAGGTTTCCCCGCCATCGTGTAAAACTTCGATATTGTTCCCCAAGATTGGATGGGTATCGCAGTTGGCCGTGATCAATTTGGCCAACCGTTTTTTGCGGATGTCCCGATCAAATTCCATTTTGGGGGACTTTTCCGCTATGCTTTGGGGACGGCCAAATCGCCTTCGCTTATCAAATTCCCTGCTGTTGAAAAACTTGAACTTTCGGCGGTTCATGCCGAAGAGGTAATACAGCACCACCCCCAAAAAGGGCAATACCGCAATGATGAGCACCCACCCCAACGAGCGGGAGGGTCGCCTGCCATGGTAAATGATGGCGCCGATAGCCCAAAGGCTCAACAGGATGTGAATATAGAACAGTGCCGTTTTCAAGTGGTTCGGTGGATGTTAGTGGTTACGGGTGTGCCCCTGCAAAATACGAAGCACTTTTGAAAAAGGACCAACAAAAAACCCCGACACAACGGTCAGGGTTATGGAATGTGGGTTGCCAAGTTTAGGAATCGCCATCGGTGGCCTCTTCAATTTTGTCCTCTACATCGTCGGCGGCATCCTCAATTTCATCTCCGGCATCTTCCACGCCGTCCTTCACATCCTCAATGGCATCTTCCACTTTGTCCTCCTTGGTTTCTCGGCAACTTACCAAGCTGGTGGTCAAGGTCAGTGTCAGTAGTAAAAGTATCAGGTTTATCGATTTTCTCATGGTATAGTGTTTAGTGTTATTGATTGTTTTTAGGGGGTTCTTCTAGATTTTTTTACGTCCGGTGATCAGTGAAATGATAAACAGCGCAATAAAAATGAAGAATAGGATCTTGGCAATACTGGCCGCTCCGGCAGCGATGCCGCCAAATCCGAAAATACCGGCCACAATGGCCAAAATTATAAAGGTAACGGTCCAACGTAACATAGTTTCTATTTTTTAGTTAATGATCTGACTAACTCTTAATCAGTATATTACAAATTTCCGATTTTTTAGGGCAGTGGTTTGCCCCGAACCGTTTTTATCTTGACTCAAAAGCTAAACAGAAGCGTTTCCCATCCCTTCCACAGTGCCTTTTTGGCGAAGAGGCCCCTTTTTTTGAAAAAATTGGTGGGGTATGGGGGTAGCCTTCAGTTGGACTTCCTTGGGGTCCATCACCATTTTTTTAATGTCCGTCATTTTGGTTTTAAGGTCCAACCAAGCTTTCGCATCGCTTTTAGGGATGATGATGGGTGCCAAATGGCTGATATCGTGGTAGTGGGCCACAAAGTTGTTGGTCTTGTTGGTGATAAGGGCCGAACATTGGAAGCCATCTTCCAAAACGTTGTAGACCCCGGCAAGGTAGAACGGGTTGCCGTCGGGGCGGCACAAATAGTAGCTGGTGGTGTTGCCATTTTTTAGGCGATGGGTATAAAACCCCGATACGATAATGGTGCATCTGCGGTGTCGGAGCGATTCCTTCATCCAGGCCACTTGCTCCAGGTCTTGCACGGGTACGTTCAAGGTATTGGCGTGGTTTTGGAACTGCTGCCAATCTTCCTTGAAGTTCTGCGGCATCAGGCCCCAAATGGCAAAGGTGATTTCTTTGTTGTTTTCCATGGTCACCATGGAAAGGTTGGCTTCCTCAAATCCATTGATCAAGGGTTGGGGTCGGAATAGCTGGGGATACTTGAAACGCAGACCAAACGTTTCCTCGATCACCCGTTGGTCCGCTACATTGGAAAGTTTGTAGATCATGGTCTTCTTTTTTGGAAACAAGTAAAAGGTTTGACCGATCACGGGTTGACTCAAAAGCATTTTTTGATGATCCTTTTGCTAAATTTTTATAAAAATGGGGACAAAAAAGTTGCTGGGGATTGTCTGCCCAAGAACAAAACCTATCTTTAGTGGCTTGCAAGCGAAGTTTAACCCATGATCACCAGTTTACCCCATGATTAAGATCCATGTGGATGCCCAGGATACTGCAGAATCGGTAAAGCAGCTCCAAAAGGTTCTTGGCGGCACCCTTACCGAAAAGTGGGGCCAGCATACCCTTACCATTTCCAACGAAAAAGCGGAAGGTTCCATCCGGTTCATCACCTTTGATTGGGGCGTGAGCCTATTGGAATACGACATCACCTTTATGGATGAGGTGCTGATCGTGGTGGACACCTCCAACTACAACCCCATTAATTTTTACTACTGTTTGGAAGGCTACTGCGGGCACAAGTTCGGATACGAGTCCGATGAGCAGATAAAGATCATGGAACAGTTCCAATCGGTGATCCTCACCAACCGCGACGGGGGCATCAGCGACCGCTATTTTCCCAAGGATGTAAAAGTTGTGGCCAGTGTGATCCAGGTGCGGCGAAAGCCCTTTTTGCGCAAGCGGTTGAACCAGGGCGAGGAACTGAACAAACAACTGTACAATGTGTTTTTGGACACCGACCACGAAAAGGTGTTTGCCTATTACGGCTCCTACAATCTAAAGATTGCGGATGTAATGGCCGCCCTGCAAAAGGTAAAGGCCAAGGGCATGATCCGGGTAATGCAGATCGAGGGGTTGGTGTACCAGATCTTGTCCATGCACATGATCCAGCACAACAAGGAGGTGTTGGACAAAAGGCCACAGACCTCCTTGCTGAAACGGGAACTAAAAACCATCCGCAGCTTTGCCAAAAAGATAGAGAAACACATTGCCCAAGATTTTTCGTTGGAAGAGATATCGGCCGAAACCGGACTCACCCAGGCCAAACTGCAGGAAGGGTTTAAATTGCTCTACAACAAAACGGTGACCGAATACATCCGGAATGCCCGGTTGGAAGTCGCCCGCGACCTGATCGCCAACAGTGAACTGAACATTTCGGAAGTGGTGTACTCCATCGGGTTTACGAGCCGGAGTTATTTCTCCAAGATCTTTAAGGAAAAGTTCGGGATAAGCCCCAGCGAGTTCAAGAACAGCAAACGGGAATTGGGGGTGGTGTAGGCTCCTTGCCCAAGTCTAAAAAGCACTGCTCTATTTTATAGGGTCTAATCGTACTTTTGGATTTACTTTTTAATTGAAATTTGATGGTTTTGATCGAATATTTATGAAGAAAAGTACTTCAAAGGGCGTAATAGTTACAAACCATACGATCACATTGTCATTCCATACACTTGTAATAGGAATGTAAATACTTTATAATTAGATTGTTAAGGTTCTTTCCAGCCTATTGGTTGTATTCATGCCAAAGGAAGTTTGTTCCCCCCTTTAGTTTCTTTAAAAATTTATTTATGGGATTTTTCAGTAGTATAGGCAATGCGGTGTCATCAGCGGCTTCAGCCGTAGGTGATGTTGTTGAAGATGTGGTCGATGCAGTGGTGGATACAGTTGAGGATGCTGTGGATACCGTCACAGATGCCGTTCAGAGTGGCATTGAATCGGCCACAGATTGGTTATGTGACAATGCCGGCAGCGTTGGTTGCTTTGTAGGGAATGTTGTTGGCGGGTTGATCGGGGGTTTTGTAAAGGGCTTTTCGGATATTTTGCATGGTATATTCGATGTGGTCCGGGATCTTGGCGGTATTGTGGGTTCCATTCTACGGTTGGATTTACCTGGGCTCCTCAAAAATTTGGGTAATCTGGTGCAAAATGTATTTGATCTTGGTATAGATGGCTTACGGTTTGCTACTGGCGGTTATGCCGTTGGGGGAATTGTGGACAAGTTCAAAAGATCAGAACTTAGAAAATTCGTCGAACAACTGGTCGATGATACTTTCGGTGATAACCCAGAGCGCTTGGACAGGGTACGCAAAGCCATTGGCTTGGAGGGTAAAAGATTTGGGTTTAGGTTGCCTTCCAAACATTTGACCTTTTATCTGGATTCTGACAATACACCCTTATGGAGAATGCACAAAGATGGGATCATCGATTTATACGCCATGGCCGGCTTGTTGAGTTTTAATTCCTTTTCCTTGGGAATTGCCCATCCCAATACGGTGGTAAAGTCGGTTTCGGCCAATGGGGAGGAAAGTGCTTGGCCCGTTAACAGGTATATAATTTCGAAGTATTTGGAAAGCGAAGGAAGGGAAAAAAGGATTCGGGTCTATTCCATTTCCAAACGTGTGGTTTCCCAAATGTTGGACACCGCAGCCCGAAAATTGGATGATGTTGGGGTGATCTTGGAATGGAACGACCGAAAAAACTTTTCTTGGTTCGGGGACCAGACCGGTATAGAGGTCACGGAGAATGAATACGATATGAGTTCCAACCGTATTGAGTCGCTTTTGGGACAGCCTGAGTATGGCAGACAACCCAATGTAAACTGCAGTTTGATCGCTTTGGGGGCCTTTAAACTGGATAATTTTGGTCGTGTTGGGGGAAGGGATATTTTTGAATGTGAAAATTTCCCAGACGATTGCGAAACAGAAGGAAGGGATGATGATTGCTGCATAACGGTAGAGAGAGATGTGCCTTCCGGCGTAATATACAGGGATGTATACCCAACAGATACGTTTCAATACATACTAGCGCACGAAATTGGACATTTTCTCGGGCTCTGCCATTGCGGGCACGATGGATTTCAGAATATAATGTACACCTCAAAATCCCTCAACTTTTTTGACCCCGGTATTGTAAGTCTGTATTGGGACAGTGAACCCCATTTTTCGTTAAAGGACGGCAAGAATGTTTGGCGGTTCATTGTTGATCAATTGCGGCCTTGCTTAACAGGGGAACCCGAAGTAATCGCCATAGACGATGTGGTTAGAACAAGACGGTCATCGCTTAATAGCTGTGCCGTTGTTAGGGAAGAACAAAAAAGCTATGTAGAGTAGGGCAAACCTCCCAAACATCTTACCTGTTAATAGATCTGGTTGAGTGGTATTGGGGTGTAAAGATCTTTTTGAAGACCCAAGATGCCTTGGTACACCTGCGTTACCTGCACGCGTAGGGATGGGTCTGGGGCATCTATACGAAAGGACAATTGTAGTTTTTCATCATCCATGTACATTCGGCCTTGATCCAAGGGGCGGGGGAGGTGCAGAATTTCCAGATTGGAACACGCCTCGGTATCGGGTATACGGAATTGAAAGGAAAAACGGAACACCAGATTGTCCATCACGGTGATTTCGGCGAGACCGTTTTGCGGCAGTTTACGGAGGAGGATACGGCTCTGGGGGCGTTGCACCTTTTTGCACCATTGGCCGTGTTGCTGGTTACAGATCTCGAGGTGGGCAAAGGTGATTTCTAGTTGATCTTGGGAAGGGTGGTGGAGAAAGTCCTTTACGGTTTGCAATGGGCTTGAATTTGGTTCTTTTCGCATTTGAATTAGGTTAAGTTGGTATTTAAAGGTAGGATAAATTTCGACAATACCCCTATATATAGGGAAGATTTATTTCTATATATAGTGCAAATTGAGGCATGCGAAATAAATTGAGCCTTGAAGAGAAGTTGTTTATCCGAGATTTTGGAATAAATCTGAGAGCTTTGCGGGAAGAGCGAAATTTATCGCAGACTAAATTGGAAGCCATTGCCGGACTGTCAAAAAATCAAGTATGGCGTATTGAAAACGGCGAGGTGAACACTACTATTTCCAATTTGAAATTATTGGCCAAGGCACTGGATGTAGAAATTTCCCAACTTTTTGAGTTTAGGGATTGAGTTTAGATGCCTAAATCAAGCTTTCGTATTCACATAGTTTTCTTTAATAAAAACTTTGCTTCAATTTGATGGACAAGAGCCTTGATTTGAACAGGCAAACTTTGCCGCTTTACAAGAGGTTGGATGATAAGAATAAGGCTGTTTTAGAGTGAAATAATTCTGGAAAAGGAGAAGATCAAAGATTTAAAGTAGGTAATCTAATGACGCTTAAAAAGTAAAATTTACCTAAATTCCAGGTCAGAATTATCTTTAAGCTTTATTCTACATCTTATAAATTCTTAATTTAAAAATTATCCTACTATTTTATGACTGATAATGTTCTTTATTACCCATATATAAGTTTACCGAATAATTTATGGACTTTTAGGACTCTGCTGTATTACGATAATGTTGGGATTATTGTTCCGAATGATTACATCTATGATCCTGATCAACATTCTGACTGGATGCTTCAGTTAATAAAATTAAATCTTGTTCGTCAAATTGACCCTTTGGATTTTACACGTCCTGATAGTTTTAAAAAGGGTTTTTTAGACGAGTTATTGTCTCCAAAAAGATATATAAATTCTAAAAGAAGAAACTTTGAGAATGGTCAATATTCAACAATTCATGTTCAAAAATTTGATTATGGCTTAATAGATGCTCTTAAAGAGCTGGATTTGGCAAGAGATTGTCAAGACGGGTCTTGGTATGAAGTGGAACCAGAGACAGCATATATGCTAATGACCTATTTGGCAACCATTATTTCAATTCAGGATCAAATATTACCAATTACAGATATCGTTAGGGATAGGGGGAGGGTAAGATTTATTCAAAGAAGAGATGTCGAAAAACTTAACCTAAGGGAAAGGATTTTGGAAGATATTTTGCCCTTACCTGCAGAATTGAGTATAAAAAAACTTGAGAAGTTTAAAGGGAAGTATCAATTAGAACTAACAAGGTTCAGAAGGAAGATAGAATCATTGATTATTGAGTTAAATAGATACAAAGATGATATTAACGATTTTGAAGAACTTTACAAATTACGAATTGAAGAAATAAAAGATGAAAAGAAATTTTTAGTTGATAAAATGAAATCACCTGGGTTTGGTAAGGTTTTTTATGGAACAATTTGTACTGTTTCTGCTTCGGGAATTGCCATAGCCGACACGCCGACTGAAAAATTAATTTGGTCGGCTCCCTCACTTGTTTCAACTGCATATAGGGTGGTGGCTTCTTATCGACAAAATGAGATTTTGAAGAAAAAGGATTTCAGGTATTTGGCCTTAGTTGATAAAAAGCTTTAGAAGAGTTTAAAATAATGACACTTTATATCAGATAATATTTACCGTTAACAAATATGAATGTAGTAGAAAAGGAAGCAATTAAATATGCTGAATATGAATTTTTTAATTCGGATATGTATTCTACCGTGGAAAACCTATCGAGTGAATTAGGCTCAAAGCTTTATAGTTTCAAAAGAAGTAAGGATAGGTTGTTATTTTTGAATGTATTACGGCAGGAAGTTGTAAAACAAAAGATAGATCATGAAAAAGATTGTAAAACTGTAGATTGTTCAATTTCAGCGGAAAAAGAGGCAGGTCTATTTGTTATTGATCAAGAGATTGAAGTAATTTCTCAAGATTATGAGTATCATCCAAAGAAAGAAGATGAATTCAGTTCAGAAGAGAAATCAGAGCTACACAATTTGATAAACCAAATCAAGGATGACCTTAGGAAGCTAGGTTATGGCCAAGAAATAATTTTTAATGAAATGGAAGATTTAAAGGATCACTTAAATCTTGGAAAAAAGAATTGGTTCCAATTGTTAAAAGGCAAATTATTTGATTTATCTGTGGGTAAGGCCTTAGATGAGGTTATTGTAAAGGAGGTTTATGGGAGGCTTTCGTCAGGATTTGAAAACTTACCTGATTTAATTGATAAGATGTAGAGGTGCGAAATTTGTTTTGGTTATTGATTGTAAATCTTGGTTGTATAAGAAAAGTTTAGTGTATTCATGAAAAATCTATTAGAGAATTATGAAAATGTAGCTACTTTATTAATTTCATTGGTTGCACTTATAATATCTGGTTTAGCATTGTACTATACGATTAGGGCTTACCTTTTAAAATCTGGACATAGAATACGATGTGATATAGTTCCATGTTCTAATATCCAATGCAGTGATAACTATATTTCTTCGATTACCTTGGAGAATCTTAAAGATAGAGCTACTGTAATATTTGAAATCTATTTGAAGCTTGGACGAGGGCAATATCTTTTGATTGAAAAATTTAAAAAAAAGCCATTAATACTTAAACCTTTCGAAGTTTATTACAAAGAGTTTGAGCCTTTGTTTTTTTATACAGAAGGAACGGATGTAGTCAAATTGAGAAACTTTTTATTTGACAAGAAATTATCATCTAAAATTATATTATCAACGACAGATGGAAGGTATGTGGTTAATTCAAATTTGAAGCGTTGGAATCCAATTACAGATTTCTTTAAAAACTATTTTACAGCTATAATACAACCAGTAAGAGTCCCATATAAAGGAAAGAGTTATGGAAATAAAACTAAATATTTGGTTGAATTAAAATATTCTTCAGGAAGTGATCAGATAATAGATATCTATGAAGGTGATAATAGATTAATGAAGTTCAAAAATTTTAGTCTCACTAGGGAAAGCTTAAAAAGTTCAAAATCATTAAAAGCATACTTTAAGAAGCAGCGTAAACAAGGTAATATCAGTTTTGAGAAAATTAAGGTAATCGATTTTGAAGAAAAGTTTAATGAAATTAAAAACCGGTATGGGGAAGAGGTTATAAAATTAGAGGAATATTCTTTTTTTAAATATAATGTGGTCGGACCTATTTACACTAGGTATCAGAACTATAAATTAGACAGAGAGAATAAAAGGATGCGGAATAAAAATAAAGCTGCTAACAGCTAGGTTTTAATAATGTTTCAATATTCATCCAGATAAATGATAAACGACGAAATAAGTATTAAAATACAATATGCTCTTAAGCAAATTGCAAAAGCAAAAGGAGAATCCATTCACATAGAAATTGTAGATAATTCGAGTTTTGTCTTCAAAGAGTCGTTGGCTTATCCACACTTGAATAATATCTATAATCTTAAAGTATATACATCACCTATTGTTTTCTATAAATATTTTGATTTTAAAACTTCAATCCAAAGAGAAATTAAATCACGAATTACTAAGTCTACTGATTATACAATAGACTCGGTTGAATGGGTTTTGGATTTAGAAAAACTTGAGGTAAAAAACATAGAGGTTGAGATTGTTAAAACGGAGTGGGAAGAAATAAATGAACTTCAAGAGAAGTTAATAGAATCACTGACAAAGAGTGTTGATTCAATTGATTATCAAAACATAGGGAATACTTCTAGAACAATTATGGATAAATTAGCAAGGGAAGTATTTGATAAGGAAAAACATTTTTCAGCGGATAAGTCTATTGAACTCCAAAATGGTAAGTTTAAAAATCAGTTAAGTACATTTCTAGCTAATGAATTAGCAGGAAAGCCAAACAAAGAATTACGTAAAATTGGACAGTCTAGTATTGATTTTGTTTCGGATTCAATTGATTTAATGAATAAAACAACTCATAAGTTAGACGTAGACAAACGCTTTGCCGAGTTATGTGTATTGTCAACCGTCAGTGTTATTAACCTTATTAAGATAATTTCAGAAATAAAGGAAAGTTGAGTAAATAATGGTTTATCGTCCCCTTATTCGTCCCCTAAAAAAAGAAAAGCTCCGTAAGTCGTTGACCTACAGAGCTTCTGTGAAACTTAAAAGTGGTACCTCCAGGGTATTACTTCGGCAAAAAACTGTGTTTTTTGCTCAGCATGAACTTCGATTCCGTTTTTGTTCCAAAACAAAAGCCCATCCAAATCGGACGGGCTTTCTGTAGTTACACTTCGTGGTACCTCCAGGGTATTACTTCGGCAAAAAACTGTGTTTTTTGCTCAGCATGAACTTCGATTCCGTTTTTGTTCCAAAACAAAAGCCCATCCAAATCGGACGGGCTTTCTGTAGTTACACTTCGTGGTACCTCCAGGAATCGAACCAGGGACACACGGATTTTCAGTCCGTTGCTCTACCAACTGAGCTAAGGTACCATGCCTTAAAGCGGCTGCAAATATAATTTCAAAATTAGGATATACAAACAAAAACACGAAAAAAGCCGTCGATTTTTTTCCATTTCCCGAACTTTGTATCATGAACTTGGTGATCGACATCGGCAATACCTTAATCAAATACGCTGTTTTTGAGAACAGACGCATGGTGTACGACCAAGTTTCCGAATCGGGGCTGTTCCTGTCCAAGATCAAGGAACTTTTTGAGCACTACCCCAAAATCAATTATGCCATCATCTCTTCCGTGGGCAAACTCGACAAAACGGAGAAAGATATTGTATCCCTGTTCTGCAAGGTGCATGTGCTGTCCAGCGCCTCCAAAGTGCCGTTCAAGAACAGCTATGCCACGCCACACACCTTGGGGGTAGATCGGTTGGCCCTCGCCACGGCGGCATTTTACCAAAACCCACGGGGCAATACCTTGGCTATCGATGCCGGTACCTGCATTACCTACGATATGGTGAACAATGCAGGCGAGTATGTCGGTGGGGCCATTTCGCCGGGGGTGCGCATGCGGTATAAGGCCATGCACAACCAAACGGCGGGACTGCCCTTATTGGAACCCGAGGAGCTTTTGGACTTTGTGGGCAATTCCACCCAATCGTGCATGCACAGTGGCGTGATCAATGGGGTGGCCTGCGAAGTGGACGGGGTAATCGACCAATATCGTGCTCGTTATCAAGATTTAACAGTTATTTTAACAGGCGGCGACGCCCATTTTTTTGCCAAAAGGCTAAAAAACACCATATTTGCGAACTCCAAATTTCTCTTGGAGGGGCTTAATTGCCTGCTGGAATACAACAAAAGCTAGATGGTTAAAAAAATTTTGATTGCATTACTTTGTGTGATCGCCCAAGGAGCGATTGCACAAAAAGGTACCATATCCCCATATTCTTATTTTGGCATTGGTGACCAAAGGGACAATGGGACGGTTGAAAATCAAATGATGGGGGGGCTAAGTCTGTATGCCGACAGTATCCACATAAACCTCACCAACCCTGCGGCGTATTCCAAGCTTCGGCTTACGACCTATACGGCAGGAATTTCCCATAAGGAATACCGTTTAAAGGATTTTACCCAAGAGCAGAAAACCTCCATTACCAATTTGGATTATTTGTCCATTGGTTTCCCCGTGGCGCCCAAAGTTGGTGCCGGGTTCGGGTTAATGCCCTATTCGTCGGTCGGGTATAGTTTAAACGATATTACAACCAACAGCAATGGCGCAGAAGTGACCAACATATTCACTGGCGATGGGGGAGTCAACAGAATTTATGCCTCCATCGGTTTTGAGCCTATCAAAAATTTAAGTTTAGGGGTTACGGCCAGCTACAATTTCGGGACCTTGGATTATGAAAGGATCCAGAGTGTGGAAGATGTCCAATTTGGAACCATCGACAGGAGGGAATCCAAGATCAACGGCTACGATTTCAACTATTCCCTGAACTATACGCCCACCATTAAGGAAAAGTACACCTTATTTACCTCCATTGTGGTAAATACCCAAGGAAATTTGGTGGCAAAGAATACACAGACCTTGGGTTCGTTCTCTTTGGTTTCGGGGAGAGACATCGAAGTTGTGGATGTTAACTTGGATGCGAATAACCTAAGGAACACCGAAATTAAAATTCCAACCAAAGCCACCTTGGGTCTCGGGTTTGGTGAGGACAAAAAGTGGTTTTTGGGCGCGGAGTACAGTTTTCAGAAATTCAGTGATTTCGAGAATCAGTTCTTGGGGATACAAAATGTTACCTATGACGATGCCAGTTCCTATGCTTTCGGAGGGTATTGGGTGCCCGATTACAGGTCGCTTTCAGGCTATTTTAAGAGGATTACCTACCGGGCTGGTCTGCGTTACGATATGAGCGGTATGACCGTGAACGGAAAAGAGATAAACGACTTTGGCATAACTTTTGGACTTGGTATGCCGTTGGGTAATTTCTTCAGTAATTTGAATCTCGGATTTGAGCTGGGAAGAAGGGGTACCACCGACGCGAACCTCGTAGAGGAGAGTTATTTGAAAATCAATGTAGGGTTATCTCTAAATGATCAATGGTTTCAAAAGAGAAAAATAAATTGATGGGGCCAAAAATTTAAAAAATCGTAAATAACCACCCATTGAAAGATCTTTAAGAGGATTTTTTAATGAAAATTTGTACTTTAACCACTTTAAAATTAGTAAGATGAAAAAGAGACACTACTTAACAATGATAGCGGCCGTGATGTTGACGGGATTAAGTATGGCCCAAGCACAAAACCCAGAGTGCATGACCAATCTTTCCATTTACGTGGAGCACGCTAAAGTAAAAAATTATGATGCGGCTTACGAGCCTTGGAAAATGGTTTACGAAACCTGTCCGGACATCAACCGCGCCAACTTTCAGTACGGGGAACGCATCTTGGAACACAAGATTGAAAAGTCTTCCGGAGCCGAAAAAGATGGTTACATCAAGGATTTGTTGTCCCTTTACGATAACAGCCTAAAATATTTCCCAACAAAATACTCCAAAGCAGGTGTGGCCATCGATAAGGCCTTGAAAATGTACGAGGAAAAAATGGCTTCTGACGAGCAATTGTTCGATATGATGGACAAAGCTTTTAAGGAAGATCGTGCCAACTTTAAAAACCCAAGAGCGCTTTACCTGTATTTCTCCACTTTGGTGGAATTGCACGGAGCCGGTAAAAAGGACCTGCAAGACGTTTTCGACACGTATGATGACGTAACCGAAAAAATAGAGGAGGAAAACAAAGAGTGGACAGACATTGTAACCAAATTATTGCCCAAGGATTCTTTGGGAACATTGACTGCAAAAGAGAAAAAATTATTGAACGCGGCCAATACCAACTCAGAATCTTTCGGTAAAATCGCCAGTAGTGTGGATGCCAAATTAGGTGGCCTTGCCGACTGCGACAACTTGATTCCATTGTACGAGAAAAACTATGACGCCAAAAAAGGCGATATCAAATGGGTAAAAAGTGCCGTAGGTAGAATGTTCTCCAAAGATTGTACCGATGATCCCATGTTCCGTAAATTGTTCGAGGCCCAGTTGGCTTTGGATCCATCTGCCGATGCTTACGTGTACGGTGGTGTATTGAAACAAAAATCGGGCGACATGAACGGTGCAATAGCCGACTTCAACAAAGCGGTGGAATTGGAATCCGACAACTACAAAAAGTCGAATATCCTATATAAAATTGCTACTACCGTTAGAAGAAGCAGCAAATCACAGGCAAGAAGCTATGCCCTTAAAGCCATCGATGCCAATCCTGCCAACGGAAAAGCGTATTTGTTGATTGCCAACTTGTATGCCAGTAGCGCCAACGATTGCGGGGAATCTGCATTCGAGAAAAGAGCAATTTACTGGAAAGCTGCCGAGATGGCTAGAAAAGCTGGTAGGGTAGACCCTGCGTTGAGTGGCAATGCCCGTCAAACTGCAGCCAGTTATGATGCCAAGGCGCCGACCAAAGAGATGATCTTTAGCTCAGGTATGGCCGGTCAGACCATCAGTTTTAGCTGTTGGGTTGGCGGTAGCGTTAAGGTACCTAATCTGTAATGTGAAGCAGAAATCTAAAAATATTTTAAAGTGTTTTGCCACGGTTTTTACCGTGGCAATCCTTTTTATGTCCTGTGATGACGACTATGAGCGCGTGGGCGAAGAAGCTGTAAAACCTATTTTTCCACAAGGGGTGGCGCAGAATTTTACCTTGGTCTATACGGAAACCCTTGAGCCTTTGAGTACCCAGGATTCGGCCTATTCCAAAGTGATAGCAATTTTACGGAGTCCCATTTCCGAGGATTTTGATAATCAAAGCTTTAAATTCCGTACCTTCCCTAAAGGACTTGTGGTGGATTTTTTTGATGAAAAGAACCAAAAAAGTGTGATTCAAGCAGACTATGGCATTGTATATTCGCAGACCAATGTGATTGATTTGCGGGGCAATGTGGTGGTTGAAAGCCATGACGGGAAAAAATTGGAAACCGATCAGTTGTACTTCGATAGAAAGAACAACTGGATATTTACCGAGGCCGCCTTCAAATACACCAATCCGGAAGACGGTACGGTAATGGACGGTCAAGGCATGGATTTCAATAGGGATTTCAGTTTTTTCAAGGCGCACAAGACCTTTGGTTTAATGACCATAAAAGAAGAAGAATAAGATGATCAAGATTTTACGTTATACCGAATACATTTATTTGGCCGTTGCGGCCATATCCATTTATAAGATTGCAACCCTTTGGTCCGTTAACCCGAAGGACACCTACATATTCATATTCTTTGCCGTGGTTTCTGTGGCCATGTTTGTGTTTAGAAGAAGGTACCGGAAACGCTTCGAACAGCGAAAGAAGGATAATCAACAATAGCATTGGACACCTCGGTCATCATCATACTGCTTTCCCTTTTGTTCTCCGCGTTCTTTTCCGGAATGGAGATCGCTTTTGTTTCCGCGAATAAGATTCACATTGAAATAGAGAAAAAGCAGGAAGGTTTTTTGGCAAAAGTGCTGACATGGCTTACCGAAAAACCATCCAAGTTCATTGCCACCATGCTCATTGGCAATAATATTGCCTTGGTCGTTTATGGAATGTTCATGGGCGAATTGCTCATGAATTGGTTTCAGGGCATTTTACCTACCCCATACGAGTTTTTGAATTCGTTGCTCACCGATTTTAGTCTGCTTTCACAAACGGTCATTTCTACCTTGATCATATTGTTGACAGCGGAATTTTTGCCCAAAGTACTTTTCCAGATTTACTCCAACACCTTGCTGAAGGTATTGGCCATTCCAGCCTATTTCTTTTACCTTTTGTTTTCCATGATCTCTTGGTTTGTGATCAAGGTTTCCGATTTTATTCTTCGGGTCTTTTTCAAAACAGAGGGCGATGAAGTGCAGTTGTCTTTCACCAAATTGGAATTGGGCGATTACATTACCGAACAAATGGAGACCGTGGAAGAGGAGGATGAGGTGGACTCCGAGATTCAGATTTTTCAGAATGCCCTTCAATTTTCAACCGTAAAGGCTAGGGAGGTCATGGTGCCGCGCACCGAGATTACGGCGGTTGAAATCAATGATACGCCAAAGAACCTTACCAAGTTGTTTACCGAAACCGGTTATTCCAAAATATTGGTATTTAAAGAAAATATCGACGAGATTATCGGTTACGTGCATTCCTATGAGCTGTTCAAAAAACCAAAGACCATCAAAAGTATTTTGTTGCCCGTGGAATATGTCCCCGAAACCATGCTCATCCAGGATATTTTGAATGTGCTGACCAAGAAACGTAAAAGTATGGCCGTGGTGCTGGACGAATATGGTGGCACTTCCGGAATCCTAACGGTTGAGGACATTATTGAGGAACTTTTTGGCGAAATTGAGGACGAGCACGACACCACAGACCTGCACGAAGAGCAGATCAGTGAAAATGAATACAAGTTCTCGGCTCGCTTGGAGGTGGATTACATCAACGAAAACTACAAATTGGAACTTCCAGAAGGGGAGGAATATGAAACATTGGGTGGTTTGATCGTTAACCACACCGGGGATATTCCTGAGCAGGATACCGAGGTGAACATCGAAAATTTCACCTTCAAGATCCTTGAGGTATCCAACACCAAAATCGATTTGGTAAGTATGCGCATCAATACTGAGGATTAATAATTTCCGCAGTGTTTTAAGCTTTCCTATTTGAAAAGAAAGTGGTATTTTCGCCCACTGAATTTAAAGAAAACAAGCAGTAAAATGGCAATATTAGAGAATATTAGAAAACGGACAACCGTCCTTATCCTGATTATTGGATTGGCATTGTTCGCATTTGTAATATCCGGGGTCTTCAACAGCAACGATCTTGGTTTTGGTAAAATGGGCTCCGCTGTGGCAGAAGTAAATGGGGAGAATATTTCCATTGATGAGTTTAGAGCCAATGTGGAAACTGTTTCCAGAACCTATGGACCTAGCATGAGTGCGACCCAACTGGTAAACATGGTGTACGACCAACAAATTCGTAAAACCATTTTAAACCAACAGTTTGAAGACTTGGGCATTGATGTGGAAAGTGATCAGATCATTGAATTTGTAAAAACATCCCAATATGCACAAATCCCCGATTTCCAAGATGAGAACGGTATTTTCAATGAGGAAATCTTTAAAAGTGCCATTGCCGATTGGAGGGCCAACGATCCCTTGCGTTACGATGCATGGTTGCAGGATGAAAAAGCCATTATTGAGGCTGCCAAGGAACGTTTGTACTTCAACTTGATCAAAGGCGGCGTTGATGCAACCTTGACCGAAGGTAAGTTTGATTATCAATTGGCCAATGACAAAGTGGATATTGAATTTGTACGTGTTCCCTTTACATCTATCGATGATAGCTCCATTGAGGTTTCTAAAAGCGATATTGAGGCTTATGTCAACGAGCACAAGGACAAGTTTGAACAAAACAAAGCCCGTGATCTTCGCTTTGTATATTTTGAAGAGAAGCCATCTGCTGAAGATGAAAACAACGTGAAGGATGCGATTACTGCGTTACTTGAAGATACCGTAGAGTATTCTGAAAGCAACGACACCTACGATACCATCCCAGGTTTTAGAAACACCAAGGACATGGTTGCCTTCTTGGACAGAAATTCAGATTCCAAATACGATACGTTGTTCCGTTCCAAATTGAATTTACCATCAGTAGTGGCAGATACTTTAATGGCATTGTCCGTTGGTGAAATTTACGGACCCTACAAGGATGGTGATTTCTACAAGCTTTCCAGGATTATGGACAAAAAGGCGAATGGTTCCGTAAAAGCGAGCCATATCCTGATTTCATGGGAAGGAGCTGAAAGGGCAAATCCTGCTGTAACACGAACCAAGGAAGAAGCTGAGGCCAAAGCAGAAGAATTGTTGGTGGAAGCCAAAAAGGAAGGAGCCGTTTTCTCCACTTTGGCAAGGGATAACTCAGATGGTCCCTCTGCTCCCCGTGGCGGTGACCTAGGGTATTTTCAAGAAGGTGAAATGGCAGATGAGTTCAACGATTTTTGTTTCGGAAATCCAGTTGGAACCGTTGGATTGGTTGAAACCGCTTTTGGCTACCACATTGTTCGTGTGGATGATAAGCAAGACGTAGTAAAAGTGGCCACTCTATCCCGGGAAGTTGAGCCCTCAGAGGAAACCATCAACACCATTTTTACAAGTGCTACCAAGTTTGAAATGTCGACAACGGAGGATGAGCCAGAGAATTTTGGGGATATTGCCAAAGAAAGCAACTATACCGTTAGACCAGTAAATAAAATCAGTGAAATGGATGAAAACCTACCTGGTTTGGGCTCACAAAGAAGCATTGTGCAATGGGCTTTCAATGAAGAAACCAAAGTAGGTGATATAAGAAGGTTCAATGTGAACAATGGTTATGCTATTGTACAGTTGACCAAAAAATATAAAAAAGGAACCATGTCCGCCGAGGATGCTTCGGCTATTGCTCTTCCAGAAATCCGAAAGGAACGCAAAGCAGCGCAGATCATTGCAGCCAATAAAGGAAAGTCCATGGCGGATATTGCAACGGCCAGTGGTACAAGGGTTGAAACGGCTTCTGCACTCACAATTAAATCTCCAACATTGCCCGGTGCTGGACGTGAGCCTTTGGTGGTGGGTACCGCTTTTGGTATGGAAAAGGACCAAACCTCCGATTTCATCACTGGTAATACAGGAGTTTTTGTGGTGAAGTTGATAGAGAAAACAGCTGCTCCCGATGTGGAAAATTACAGTACCTATGCCTCTGGGTTACGTACCAGTGCTGCAGCTCGTGTAAATGGTTCAGTGTACAATGCCCTTAAGGACAAAGCTGAAATAGAGGATAACAGGGCAATATTTTATTAATGGCCGACTCTTTTACAATAAAAAAGCCCCATTTTGGGGCTTTTTTTATGGATTGTCGTTTTTAAAGCGGTTTCAAGAATCGTTGTTTTCGTTCCATTTCATTTTGTAGCGAATACCGGTGATTTTTCCATTCGTATCCACGGAAATTTCAAAACCCTGTTTGGTGCGGAAATAGGCATCCCGCAGGAAATACCATTTACCGTCCTTGAAAAAAAACTCACGTTTGTCGGGTTTCCAATCCTCAACGGGATAAATATGGTCCAGCATGGTCTCAAAAAGGGGGGCGGTATTTTCATTCAATAAAAAATCACTACGGATATAGCTCAGCAATTCGGGAAGTTCGGTATCGGATTTTATGCGTTCAAATGATTTAACTTGGGTGCCATTGTCGATAACGATGAACATCACCGAACGTTTCTCTTTTTCACCGTAAAGATGGTTTATGTCCTTTTTTATGCAGTACACCTTGAATTGGAGAATTTGTGAAATGGCATCGGATTGGATTTCCTCAAAGTTGGTCTCGCAGCTGGCATTCACAAATTGATCCAATCGATGGTGAACATCATTTACTTGGGCTGGCGCTGTTGAAATGCAAAATGCCCAGATGGCAATACTTCCAAGCTTAACCAAAGTGCTGTAGGTATTTTCCATGGTTTTTTTTTGTTTGGTGGTATATCAAACATAGAAGAATTGTATTGGGAAATATGGGGTCAATTGACGGATGGGGGGTTTGGGTTGGTGGAGCCAAGATAAAAAGTATAATCCTAAAGTTAAGGAAAGCTAATTTGGAGCATTGTCCGATCCATAATTGAATATATGGGGAACAATAGACAATTAAGAAAAGAGGAAGCTTCTTTCATGAAAGCTTCCTCTTGAAAATCAATTTTCACCTAAAATGAGATTTTATTGAGCCCACCATAATACTGTGTCTAAATTATCTGGACCTTGTAGTGCTATTGCTGCATTATAGTTTTCTTCGTTGCTTGCGCTGGCATTTGTGGCATATGCTTGTCTTTGTGGAATGCCATTGCCACTTAAAGCCGTAGCAGGTGGTGAGAGGGATGGTGCATTATCACCGAACCTTCTCCACTCGGCCCATGCTTCATAACCTTGTAAATAAAGTGCTACGTACTTTTCATATGCTATATCAGCTACCCCCGTATAAGGATTGGCTGCGATATACGCATCGGAATCGGCAGAATCAACTCCCCATTGTTGCATTGAGGCCATAATCCCTTCTTCATAAAATGATCCAGAACTTCCAGCCATCCACCCTAATTCGACAGCTTCTGCCTTAGCGAAAGCTACTTGAGCATAAGTGAAGATATAGCCAGGTGCCTCTTGATTGTAGATTACGTTTGGAGTAATAAATGAGTAATCGGGAGTATTTCCATTTTCTTGACCATAAGGTGCTCCAACAAAGGTTCCGGAGTTTTTTGCAGGAACGGCATACTGTTCCAAACGCGGGTCTTCAGGTTCTGAAGGTGTTCCGTTTCCAACAAGAAAATTAACAAAGGTATCGCTCAATAGATAATCAAGACGGTAATTGGGTGCAAGAAATCGATCTTCCCAAGGATTGTCATTATTCTCTTCAGCAAGAAATGTGTAGTAAATATTCTCATTATTGGACGAAATCACCTCTGATATTGCTTCCTTGAATTTGGTGGCTGCATAACCTTCGGGTGAGGGAAATCTTTTTGAAATCCTAACGGCCATGTTCATTTTTAGCGTATTGGCAAATTGTTTCCATCTATTCATATCACCATCCAAAATAACATCCCCTGTTGGACCCGGTTGATTCCCTTCTATTAAAGCCAAAGCTTCATCTATTTCATTAAAAAGCCCATCATATATCACTTCCTGCGTATCGTAGGATGCAAAAATATCATCCAATCCCTGTAGAGCCTCTGTGTAAGGAAGCATACCCCAACGATCAGTCATCATTTGATAGGTGTAAGCTGTAAGGATTTTTGCAACGGCAATTTGATTATTGTTTGAACCGTTTGCCTGTGCTGCAATCATGGAATTTTCATCCGTATTGAGTTCAATGATCCTGTTCAAAACGACAAGAATATTTGTATAATACGCTCCATAATTAAAGTTTACTGTTGCGTATTGTGATTCCTCAGGATATTGTCCATTACTTAGGTATTGGACATATAAATTGGGCGTTGTTGCAGTCAAGTATCCACTGAGCGATACTTGTGCCGCTGTCAACAGTGATGCAGTGGAGGCGTCACTTGGATTGTTGGGATCGATATTCATATCCCCAAAATCTGCGTTATCGCATGAAAAAAGGGATATGGTAATAAGGGTAATTACTACTTGTTTGATATATTTCAGATTCATCTTTTTTGCAATTAGAATGTTAAACTAATATTTAGCCCTAATGTTCTTGCAGGAGGTAACTGACCACCTTCAATAAATTTGTAATTATTAGCTCCTGCGAACCACCCGATGTTTTCCAATTCTGATGGATCAACAAAGTTGAGATCTGAATCTATCAACCAAAGGTTGTTTGCATAAAGGGCAATATTGGCTGCTGAAAATGGTGTTTGTTTCAAGAACTTATTAGGTAAATTATATCCTAACCTGAGCGTTCTCAGCTTTAAGTAGGATGCATCATGAAGGAAAAATTCCGATAAGCCGAAAAGTCTGCCATAATATTCTGAAGGTTCAACGAAATAGGCTGCAGGTTCACCTGAAGTTGCATCAACGCCCTCTACCAATATACCTCCTGAATCAGATCCCGCTGTGGCCTGGGGAACAGCAATTTCATCAACAATCCCTGTTCCTGTCAAAGGGTCACGTTTGGGATTGCCCAATGCGTTGTCTCCAACTGATTCGATGCCTAATCCGGAATAGTTGATGAACATATCAGATACTGAAAAGTATTGACCTCCTTTTTGGAAATCAAATCCTAGGAATAGGTCAAAGTTTTTATACCTCATATTACTGGTAAAACCACCTGTAAAATCCGGAAGAACGTTTCCTAAAAATTGGTTGGCATCATATTGTATGGCGCCAGAAGAAGAAAGTTTTAAGTTGCCATTATCATCTCTTTGTGCCTTTCTGCCATAAAGAACACCCCATTCTTCACCCTCACGCTCTTGCAATAATAGTCCTCCCCAGGTTTGAGAAGTCTGATCAAGTGTATTTACGGTAACCCCTTCTGCCAATTTGTTGACCCATCTGGTTAATGTTGCCAAGTTGGCCGATAGTTCCCATTCGAAGTTTTCGGTTTTTATTGGGGTGCCTGTGAAACCGAATTCCAAACCTTTATAGAATTGCTCTCCTGAATTGGTGCTAACCCCTGTAAAGCCTGTTGAACTATCTAGGGTCAAGAATACGGGCAGGTCTGTATCTGTCTTCTCAAAATAGGTAACATCGATACCAATTCTATTCTTGTAAAATTTTAGTTCCCCTCCAAGCTCAATTTCACTTCTGACACCTCCAGTCAGTTCAGGATTACGAAGTCCATTTGGAACTGTCATTGCTCCACTACTACCATAAGGGTTCTGATTGGAGTAGATTGGATTCAATCTGTGTGCGTCCGGAAAAATTGGTGCTTCAGCATATCCTGCTCGTAATTTTCCAAAAGTGAAGTAGTCATTTTGTGGTAAAAGTTCTGAGAAAACAAAGCTTCCTGATACTCCGTAGGTTTCCACCCTGTTCTTGTTTGGGTTGGCAGTGGAACTCCAATCCCATCGAGCAGTACCATCTAGATACAATAAACCACCATAACCTAAGGAAGCCGCCATAAAAACCGCTCTGTTCTGTGATTTTATGCGATTACTGTCCACATTGGGTCGATCAACCGATGTGTCCAAAGAATAAAAGTTCTCCACGGTCATCCCTCCGTTGGTACTTGCCAAAATATTTTTATAACTGTAAAAACTAAATTCACTTCCCAACTTTGCACTAATATCAAATTTGCCAAAGCTGTTGTGGAAATTCATTAGGCCAAAAATCTCATCACGGGTTTCAGTGTTTTCGTTTTCACTGTATCCTTCAGGTGACAATCCTCCCCATCCACTACGAGCATCCGATTCAAAGGCATTGTATGTTTTGCGGGTCTCTATGGACAAATTGAGTTTTTCGTTAAATGTGTATGTTCCACCAAGTCTTCCATTGAACATGTTTTTGGTCTGGTTGTTGACGCTCTCGTGCAGTAGAAAATATGGTGAGTCCCAATAAAGGGGACGAGTGTTTGTTGGGTCATTAATATTCCAGGAGACAATTTGTCCGTTTCTTTTATAATTTTTGATGCGATCCATATCAATTTGTCGTTGCCACCATTGATTAAAATTGGATCCAAGGCCTCCATAACCAAGAGCGGCAAAGTTCTTTGTCTTCCTGACTTGAAAAGATAAATTGGAATACATCTTAAATTTCTCGCTTATGTTCATTTCAACATTGTTGGAGAAGTCATACTGTGTGCGCTTGGTGTTGGGCATAATGCCTTCTTTTTCAGTGCGTGTGACCGAAGATCGTATGCTATAATCTTCACCACCTTTTAAAAAGGTGATATTAGTTCGGTTGGTCATACCTGTGTTGTAAAAATCTTTGATGTTGTTTGGATTGGGGGAGAAAGGTCTAAGTTTACCAAATTCAGGGTCACCTTCTATCCAACTGTCCCAATGTCTTACTGGAGTGCCGTCCAATTTGGGCCCCCAGCTTTCATCAGCATAATATTCCACCATTGGTTGTCCATCAAATGATGCCCATGAAGCTGGATGTTGGTTTGGGTCATAATTGAATATTGGGAATTCCTGCTCATAGCCACCCCCATATTCATTTTGATATTCTGGTAGGAGGTAGACATTCTCTAACGAAGTGTTTTGGTTAATGGTAATTGTTGCCTTTCCTTCCTTTGCTCTTCTTGTTGTAATTACAATAGCACCATTACGCCCTTCCGGGCCGTAAAGTGCCGTAGCGGTTAAGCCTTTAAGTACTGTCATTTCCTGAATGTCATCAGGATTTATGTCTGTTGAGGAACCTACTTTAATATTATCTACAATGAACAGCACATTTGTATTTCCTCGAAGACGGATACTTGATGCACGGAAATCTGAACTTGGTGCACCAAGAAACTGTACACCTGAAACTTTTCCCGCAAGGGCATTACTTACATCAGTGTCACGAGCCTTGATAAGATTGTCTCCCGCTACTTTTTGAGAAGCATATCCCAAGGCTTTTTCTTCCCTCTTTATTCCCAAAGCTGTCACCACAACTTCCTCAAGCGCCTGCGCATCTTCCTCCATCCCCACATTAATGGTATTGGAGGCCCCGATGGTGCGATCCACCGTTTTTTGGCCGATGTAGCTGAATCGCAATACATCACCTTGGTTGGCGGTAATCGCATACTTTCCATCAAAATCGGTCTGGGTTCCATTTGTGGTTCCAACCACCAAAACGGAGACACCGGGAAGCGGCAATCCATCTTGATCAGTTACGGTACCTGATACCTGTTTTTGCTGTGCCAATGCCGTGGTAAAGCCATAGATGAACAGCATAAGCATCATCCAATAATTTTTCGTTTTCATAAAAAAGATTTAAGAGTTAGTTATTGCATCCAAGCAAGGCAGGGGGTAAATCTTGATTTTGTAGGCTAATTCAAAAAAATTCTTCCAAAACAATGAAAACTAAAAACTTTAGGGAAGATTAAGATTTAGGGCCCCCACCTTGTGGATAGCGCAACAAAAAAAGGAAAAGAATATACGGATGTTGTAAAGGCTTAAGAACCTTTACAATGGTAAACGATTAAAAACGGTTAATTACTTTCTATAAAGTATTGCAGTTGAATTTTGTAGATTATTTAGAAGCCCTAAATGGTAGGATTTTAATTATTATCTTTTTGTCTTCTATGTTATTGAGCCGCGCCGATAAAAGTTAAGATTTTGGAGATTTCAATTTCTTTTCATTGATTTTTTTCAGGGAGGAGTCCGTATTTGTAGCTACTCATTTCAGATTCTGTGTTTTTTTCTTACCACATCACATTCGCTAATTATACCAATCGTTGGTGAGCATCATTTACTTAGGCTTCTGACATGGAAAGGTAGATTGCTTAATGACAACGCTACCAAGTTTAACGGATTTGTTATGGTATTTTTCATAAATGCTTTTTTTTTGGTGGTATATTAAACTTAGAAGAATTAGATTGGGAAATATGGGGTCAATTGGTGGATGGGAGGTTTGGGTTGATTTGTAAGATTAAATTTCTTCTATTTTTGATTTTATCATGGGGATGTTGAATACATAAAAAAAAGCGGGGTCTAGACCCCACTTTTTTTAGTGAATCAAAGAGTGGATGATTTAATTTGGTGACACCACGGGCACTGAACCTTCATTTGGCTTGTTAAACTCTAATTCTTGGTCGGGGATGCTCCAGTAGTCCAAATAATTGTAATTAAAAGTTGCATTGGTATTTACGACACCGGATGCATCTAATACGGTAAGACCAGACCTTGGTGTTTTGGTTATGTCCCAACGCCTTGCATCGTAAAATGCAACACCTCTTAAGAAAAGTCCGATTCTGCGTTCTATTCGTAACTCTTCCAACGCTAGATCTTTGTTTAAGCCAGTACCGGATACTGAAGGTAGACCAGCTTTTTGATGTTCTCTAACTTTGTCAATTAGTGCCAAACCTTCATCAATTTGTCCGGAATAAATCAGGGCTTCAGCTTTCATTAACTCATTTTCTTCATAGCTTCCGGCATAATAGATGTTGGCCTTGTCATTTTCGGTAATTCCATAATCTGCATTTTCAATGAGGCCAAACCTTGTTCCATATTGAATACCTCTTCCTGCTCTGTTGATTTCGGGAGAACTCAGTACCGTTACATTGTCAATATAGCGTTGGTCACCGTCCTTAAAGTCTTGAACCAAACGCTCACTTAAAAAGTGCCAGCCTATCATCAATCTATGGTTAACAGTAGTACTTACTTCCCAATTGTTACCATCCTGTTTCATGACAAATACATAGTCTGAAGCTTGTATTCCGTTACTGGTTAGATTGAAAACTTCGTTCCAATCCGCTGCAGTCATATCGGCAACTTTGGTATTTACCAATATGTTTCTAGCCAATAGGGTGTTGATATTTCGAATCCAAGCATCTTTGCTCATAGCGGATGATGGTGCACTACCTCTGAATGGAGAGGGAACCAAGTTGTCAGGAATTATGTTCGAGGTAATTGGTACAATGTCCGCAGCTATTTGATCCAATTCTGCTTTGGCTAAATCCAAATTGACTTTGGCTTCGGCCAACACTTCGGCATTGGATACAAAGTCACCATTCGTTACTCCTGGCTCATCTATTATCAGTCCAGCCGTATACATAGAACCTATTCTCGAATAGGCATAGCCCTTCCAATAGTAGGCCCATGCTTTAAATACAGACCTTTTAAGTTCTGCATCACCAGATAATTCTGTATCATCCACAAGGCTCAAAATCAAATTGGCTGTGTTGTTTACTGCGTACATGGATTGCCATTCCCAAATAAAGGCATTTTCTCCTTGTTGGGTCCTGACATTTCTAACTTCCAAAGCTTCCCCTTGAGATCCTTCTTGTGGAGGAGTGACAACTGTGTTATCATCCAAGGTTATAGAGGTTGGTTGATTAACCCAACGGAAACTGTAATTACCCCATGGAATATAAATGGCATCCCCCATAGCTTCATGGTAAGCAAACGCAACCCAATAATATCCATTGGCAGCTCCATTATAAACTCCTGTTGCCAATTGTGTTAGGCCAGATTCCGATTCTATGGCATCGAAGGTAGGGTCGTTCGGATTGGCAACATCCAATTGGTCTTTAGAGCAAGAGCAATAAAATACCAATGCCAGTAAAGAAATATATTTAACTATTTTTTTCATAATATAATATTTAAAAGGTTACGTTTACACCTAGTGTATAGGTCCTAAAGTTTGGAAAAGCGTATTGGTCCAGACCTCTTGTAGCTGCAACATTCTGATTGGAAACCGCTTCGGGATCAATACCGGAATAGTCTGTAATAGTCAATAAATTTTCACCACCCAAAGTCACCTTTAAACTAGAAACACCTGCTACGAAATCTCCAAAATCATAGGATAGATTCAGATTTCTAAGTCGCATAAACGTTCCATCTTCAACAAATTCAGAGTTCGGATTGTTTGTGGAATATAAGTTGGTATAGTAGGCTGCAAAGGCCCCAGTTTCACCACCAATGGTAATAGGTTGGGTAACATTTTTATGTAAGAGGTCCCTATATAGCCATTGTCTTGTTTGGTTGTATATGTCGCCACCTTGAATCCAATCCCATTGAAAGGATAGGTTAAAGTTCTTATACAATGTAAAACTATTGATGAAGGACATATTGAAATCAGGGGTTGGATCTCCGATTTCAACTTGTTCATCTCCAATTACTGCGCGTTTGGTCGATGTTTCTATCACATAACCATTTGCGATTTCAAAATTGGCTAAATCGACATCTTCTATATATCGGGTACCATCTGTCCTTGTTTGAGTTAAACTGGTCAATACTTGCCGCCCAAAAAAGGCTCCTATAGGGGCACCTTCTTTTATGACGTGATTGTTGCCAAGAGCGATATCAGCGTCATTAGCAATATCGGTTACAACACTCTCAAAAGTTCCGAAATTGACCGTTGAGTCCCATCTGAAATTTTCGTAATTCGCCACTGCCATATTTAAACCAGCCTGAAACCCGTTGGTTTCGATGGTGAGCGCATTGGTAAGTAAGGCCGATGCACCTGTTGACGGGGAAACATCGAGGGCTCTAATAGCATCTTCTGAGTCCCTAGTATAGTAGGTTGCGCTAAGGTCCACACGGCTAAACCAATTGCTATTGGAGGGTACAAATGTAAAGTCCGCACCAAATTCCAACTCTTTTGAGGTTTGTACATCCAATAGTTCATTTCGTAAAGTGGCTGGAACTGCCAGAAATGGAGTAGCATCTATTTGCCCGGCGGTCAAAATTGGTATCCTATCGAATGCTCCTGGTTGAATACCTGCTTCTCCATAAGCAGCCCTAAGCTTGAACTGGTTCAACCAATCATTGTTCACAAAAGAATCTACTCTAAGATATACATCCCCACGTGGAAAGACGAACGGCTCGGAACCCGCTCCAAATGCAGACGACCAATCCACCCGGATACCTCCCGAGAATCCAAAATAGTCCCCGTATTCAAATTTTTGATTTACCAAAAATCCATATGTCCTAAACGTGTTGTCAAAAGCAGTTGCACTTTGATTTCCAGATTGATTTAAATTGTAGTTTTTCGAAAAGGTTGGTAATTCAGTCCCAGTAACTGATATTCTAGTGAAATCCTCTCTTCTCCAATCATAAGCAAGATGAGTGGTGGAGTTCAAAGGAAAATTTGAAATACCAAAATCATCTTCAAAATTGAATCTTAGGAAAGCGGAAAGTAAGGAGTTTTGCGTTGTTCCCCTATCAGGCCTCTCAATCAATTCTCCTGTAAAAGGAGGCAATCCTTTTGATATGGACTCACTTTGGTTAAGGGTTAACTGTCTAAATCTATTCTCATAGATGTCAGCTCCGTATTTATAATCCAGTTCTAAAAAATCAAATGGTTTGTAGATTAAATTAACATTACCTATTGCCCTAATCAAATCGGAGTTGAAAAATCGGTTTTGCTGAGCAAAAAATGGATTAACACTGTTGTCACCAGTGGGTAATGCCACAAAATTTCCTTCAGAGTCCAAAGCCCTATTGTTTACATATTGAGGTACTAAGATGGAATTGGAGAAACCACTGAATACACTGTCAGTATTTGTCACACCTCCGGTGGTGTTGTCCGAACTGATAATGGTGGCAGTAAATGAAGCACTAAATTTGTCTGTAATGTCCGCGGTCACTGAATTTCTAAAATTCAATCTTTTAAGTGACCCAAAAATTATTGCCTGCTGGTCCAAGTATGAAAGCGATGAAGCAAAGCGAACTCTCTCGCTACCTCCCGATACTGATATACCAGTGTTTGTGGTAACCGCACCATCCCGTAAAAGGGCGTCCAAGTTATCGAAGGTTTCCTCCCTAAAAGGCTTATCCACTGTGGTTGTTTCATCAATAGTGCCTATAGGTACTCCCCAAACACCAGTTATGGGATCAGGAGTCAACCGCTCTCCCAATCCATTTGCTAGGAATCCTTCGGATGTAGTTTCAAAATAATGTTTGTCAGCAATTCCAAAATTACCTCTCAGGGCGGAGCTGAAACCTACTGATGACCTTAAATTTACCTGTACTTTTCCTGTTTTCCCTTTTTTAGTAAAAATTTGAATCACACCATTAGCACCTTGGGCACCATAAATTGTACCAGCCGCTGCTCCTTGAATTACCTCAACTCTTTCGACATCTCCCAGATCCAAATCGGCCAATCGGCTTGACAAGTTGTTGTCGCTACCATTGGCAATATTGTCTACGTTGATTTGAACCCCATCCACCATTATCATTGGTTGGGTTGAACCTAGAGAGTTTATTCCCCTTAACAAAATACTTTGCTGTTGACCAGGTTGCCCAGTTGTGGATTGGATCAAGGCGCCAGGAACCTTTCCCACAAGTGCTTGTGATACATCACCAGCTGGAGCAGGTTTCAAATCTTCTGCTTTTACCGTCTCAACCGCAATTGCCGTTTTACGTTTACTGGTTGCCACACCCGTACCAGTTACCACAACCTCTTCCAAGGCCTGCGCATCTTCCTCCATTCCCACATTAATGGTATTGGAGGTCCCGATGGTGCGCTCCACCGTTTTTTGGCCGATGTAGCTGAATCGCAATACATCACCCTGATTGGCGGTTATCGCATACTTTCCATCAAAATCGGTTTGGGTCCCTTGGGTTGTCCCGACCACCAATACCGAGACCCCTGGTAGCGGCAATCCATCTTGATCGGTTACGGTACCGGAGATTTGTTTTTGTTGTGCCAGTGCCGCTGTAAAGCCACAAATGAACAGCATGAGCACCATCCAATAATTTTTCGCTTTCATAAAAAAGATTTAAGAGTTAGTTAATGCATCCAGGCAAGGCAGGGGGTAAATCTTGATTTTGTAGGCTAATTCAAAAAAATTCTTCCGAAACAATGAAAACTAAAAACTTTAGGGAAGAGTAAGATTTAGGGTCCCTACCTTGTGGATCGCGCAACAAAAAAAGGAAAAGAAAATACCGACAGTGTAAGGGCTTAAGAACCTTTACAAATTTGCCGACGAGAGTTAACATTTACTGTTGGTCATCATATTTGTTCTGTTAATCAAATTGGTCTAGCGATATTAAAGTGATCTAGTGAAATGCTGGAACTAAGGACTAAACAATCAATAAACAGTTATAGTGAACCCAATCTTGGTATTCGTAAATGAACCCATGAGGATGTTGGTATTAGAGTAGATGGGATAGGGAAATATTTTTTAGGCCACTTTAAACATGTATTCCGTGGGGGTGGAACCGGTCACTTTTTTAAAGGCCTTGTAAAAGGAAACCCTATTGTTGAAACCGCATTGGTAGGCGATGTCCGAAATGGATTCCGATGAGTCCTCAAAGCCCGAGACTAATTTATTTTTTGCGGCCTCTATCCGATACGAATTAATGAAATCGTAAAAGCTTGCATTGAAATTTTCGTTGATAACCTGAGAGGCATGGTGGCGTGAAATATCCAACAAATCAGCAATATCGTCCAAGCGAAGCTCATGGTTCAGATAAAGTTTTTGGGTTTGCATCAAATATTCCAACTTTGATTTGAGTTCAGATGAGAAGGTCGGGGACAGGCCCGTTTTTTCATATTTACTTCGGTTCCTTCCCTCCGAAACCGTATCAATCTTCTCTTTACTGGAAAAATGAGGGTACTTCAGCAACAAATAAATAATAATCCCATAAAGCGTCAATGGTACTAAAAGGGCATATACCAATAATTGATTGAAGCTGTCGGTACTATTGGACCAACTATAAAAGGTCAAAAATGCAGTGTACAAAAAGAGGAACGAGAAAAGTAACAGTAATTTTTTGCCAAAAAAATCCATCCTGTTCCTCAAGAACAATTGTGTGTTTTCCCAGAGTGACATAGCTATCAATTTTGTCTTCTGGTATTAAAGTGCAAAAAACTATCCTTGTAAATAACACTCAATTGACGAACACCCTATTTGGGTTTATGGATGGACTTAATTACTTTGCCAGAACAGTAGAAAGGTGCTATAGTGCCATTTTTGGATAGGATATAATGGTTGTATACCCTTTCTGTTTAAAATAATCCATTGATTTTGAATCTCCAGTAACCAAAACAAAATCGCCTCCCCACGCCCCTAAACTTTTAATAACGCCCGGATAATCCGAAAATCGTAATTGCTTTATGGGCGCAACTTCCAAAATGCCGGCAAGCAGCTCTTCGTGTGCCTCCATTAATAATTCAAACTCAGCCAAAGACCGGGCTGAAATCATTTTTTTGGTCAATGTTGAGATTTCGGAGACCAATACGGATTTATCAAATGCTTTTTCTCTGTAGTTGGCGATGGCCTGTTTACTACTTTGTTTTTGGTTGAGGTGCACGAAAAATAAATTGTCCTTAAAATCTGGGTCGAAATCCACTTCCGTAACATGTGGCTCCCCATTTTTCAATTGATAGGTGATAGGCGAATTGTGTTGCGCACAAGCAATATCATACCCACTGCCCCCAAAGGCATTTGCCAACAAGTCATAAGCATCGGCCCGTGCCCATTGTGCCAAATTGTTGATCAAGGTGGAAGAAGTGCCCAATCCCCAGGATCTTGGAAAACTTAGATGGGTCTCCACGTGAAAAGCATCACCATCAGAAAGGAACAACGGATTTTGTGCTCTGGCCTCTGTTAGTAATTTGATCAAGGTATTGCAAATGACCTCATCCGATGTGGTTTTGATGCTGAAGTCTTTCATGTTGATTTCCGCCGAAAACCATTCCTTTTGGTTCTCATCAAAACTGTGCCACAGCAACAAGTTGCCATCAATGGGTTTTGCCTTTAATGATTGACCATAACTGGTCGGAATGGCCAAACCCAAAGCGCCATCCAATATGGCGTACTCCCCAGACAACAGCAATTTGCCGTTACTATAAAACTCCTTTTGCATCATTTGGCCCTGATTTTTTCCATGGCTTCCTTTACCGAGGCATTGGAAACCGTGTTGTGTTTAAAATAATCCACCATTTGTGCTTTCTCCTCTTCCGTAGCGCCCATTTGGTTGAGCATATTCAACAAATGCATCTTCATATGCCCTTTTTGGATGCCCGTGGTAACCAAACTCTTTACAGCGGCAAAGTTTTGGGCCAACCCTGCTACGGCAACAATTCGCATCAATTCCTTTGCCGATGGATGCTGTAGTATCTCCAAGGCTAATTTTACGAGTGGGTGAAGAGTGGTGAGTCCTCCCACCGTTCCCAGTGCCAAGGGAATTTCGATCCAAAATTTGAATCGATCTCCTTCAATTGCCGCATGGGTAAGGCTGGAATACTGTCCATTTTTGGCAGCATAGGCATGTATGCCTGCTTCCACGGCCCTAAAATCGTTCCCTGTGGCCAATACCACGGCATCAATGCCGTTCATAATACCTTTGTTATGGGTTACCGCACGAAACGGTTCCACATTTGCAATGTCCACGGCCCGCACAAATTTTTCCGCAAATTCCCGTGCCGCCATATCGTTGTCGCCCAATTCGGAAATGGGACAACTTACCTCTGCTTTAACCAAGCAATTGGGCACATAGTTGGAGAGTATGCTCATGACCACTTCCAGGTTTCGTTCCTCTTCGGTAAAATTTGGATAGGTGCTGGCTTTTTCCTTCAATGTGGTGGCAAACTGCTCCAAACAAGAATTGATGAAATTGGCCCCCATGGCATCCAAGGTCTCGAATGTGCAGTGCAACTGGAAATAGCCCTCAATTTTATCTGACCAATCCCGAAGTTCAATGGCATTTATTCCCCCACCGCGTTTTTCCATGTTTTCGGTGATGGCGGACACACTTTTAAGTAGTTCGGGATGTATTTCGTTGAAAAAGGCTGAAAGTTTTTTGGAATCTCCTTTAAAGATGAAATGGACCTGTCCCACTTTTTCAGTCCCCAATATTTCCGTTTTAAAACCACCTCGTGTCAACCAAAATTTAGCGGCTTTACTGGCCGCTGCTACCACCGAACTTTCTTCGATGGCCATCGGAATGGTACGCAGTTCCCCATCGATCAAAAAATTGGGGGCCACCGCAAAGGGCAAGTAATAGTTGGACAGGGTATTCTCAATAAATTCATCGTGCAGATTCTGCACTTCTTCATCCGTGTTCCAATAGCGTTCCAGTAGCTGCTTGGTGGCCTTGGCATCTTTGGTGCAATTGTTCGCGATCCAATCTATTTTCTGTGCTTTGGAAAGTTTGGAAAATCCCTCAACAGGAGCGTTCATAGTGTTCGGTTAAAGATTTCAAATATACGGATATTGGTACTTTGATGCATGTTGCCCTACATCTCGAAAGCAAATAGGAGCTTTCCAGGTCCACTTATTGTTGCAAATGCAACAGTAAAATTTATTTTTCCGATAAATATTAGTAAACTTGGGAGTTTTAAATCAATTTTTGACTACATGAAAAAACAGGTTTTCCTATTCCTTTCCTTAGTAGGTTTTTTAGCAATCGGTACGGCACAGCAAAAGCAGATCACCCTCGAAGAAATATGGGGGGGAGCCTTCAGGACCGAATATATGGATGTGCTTAGATCTATGAACAATGGTAAGCAGTACACCGTTCTCAACTTCAATCGTTCGCCCCGGTCCAGCAGCTTGGACAAGTATGATTACAAGACCTTGGAAAAAGTGGAGACCTTGGTGGCCTCAGGAGGCGATATACCTTTCTTTTCCTCTTATTCGTTCAGTGATGATGAATCCCAAATCCTGCTCGCCACCGAAGTGGAGCCCATTTTTAGAAGGTCGCGGTTGGGCATTTATTATGTATACGATTTGGCCAGTAAGGAGCTGGTGAAAATTGCAGAGACCAAAATACAGGAACCGACCCTTTCCCCCGATGGATCTAAAGTGGCCTATGTTTTGGACAATAACATTTATGTGATGGAACTGGCGAACAGGACCACCAAACAGATCACTACCGATGGAAGCAAGGGAACCATCATTAATGGAGTAACCGATTGGGTGTACGAAGAAGAGTTTGGCTTTGTGCGGGCCTTTGAATGGAACAGCGACGGCACCAAAATTGCCTTTTTGCGGTTTGATGAAACCAAGGTGCCCCATTTTTCCATGGATATGTTTGGTACGGGATTGTATCCCTATCAACATGAATTTAAATATCCTAAGGCGGGAGAGGACAATTCTTTGGTAACATTGCACTTATACGATGTGGCTTCAGGGAATACATCCAATGTTGATTTGAACAACCCCTATTATATTCCCAGGATCAAATGGATGAATAATCCGAATCATTTGAGCGTGCAGACCTTGAACCGCCATCAAAACGATTTGAAGCTTTGGTCGGTTGATGCGAGCAACAACTCCGTATCCTTGTTGTTGGAAGAAACGGATGACGCCTATGTGGATGTGGATGACGACTTGACCTTTTTGGCGGATGACAGTTTTATCTGGACCAGTGAAGGTGATGGCTACAACCACCTCTATCTATATGGTAAGGATGGAAAATTGAAAAACCAGATTACCCAAGGACCCTGGGAAGTGACCCGGTATTATGGGTACGACAAAAAGAATAATCGGATCTACTACCAATCGGTGGAAAACGGTTCCATCAACCGTGATGTATACAGCATTGCCACCAATGGCAAGAAAAAGAAACGGCTGACCTCCAAAGAAGGAACCAATTCAGCAGCGTTCAGCACGGATTATACCTATTTTATTAATACGTTTTCCAGTGCAACCACCCCTTATGAGTTTACCTTGCATACCGCCTCGGATGGAAAATTGGTGAAAAAGATCAAGGACAATGCAGCCTTGTCCACCAAATTGGAAGGTTACGAATTTGCACCCAAGGAGTTTTCCACCATTAATATCAATGGCTATGATCTGAACATGTACATGATCAGGCCGATAGATTTTGATCCCAATAAAAAGTACCCCTTGTTCATGTTCCAATATAGTGGACCCGGCTCACAATCGGTTTCCAACAGTTGGATGGGCAGCCGTGATTATTGGCACCAGGTTTTGGCATCCGAAGGCTACATTGTAGTTTGTGTGGATGGCCGGGGAACTGGTTTAAAGGGACGTGATTTTAAAAAACTGACTCAAAAAGAATTGGGCAAGTATGAAGTGGAAGACCAGATTGCCGCCGCCAAAAAGTTGAGCGAACTACCCTATATCGATGAGGAAAGAACTGGTATTTGGGGATGGAGCTATGGTGGATTCATGTCCACGAACTGTATTTTGAAGGGCAATGATGTGTTTGAGATGGCCATTGCCGTGGCACCGGTAACCTCATGGCGTTTTTACGACACCATTTACACGGAGCGTTATATGGAAACCCCGCAAGAGAACCCCACCGGGTATGATGACAATTCACCCTTGAATTACCCTGAACTATTGAAGGGCAAGTACTTGCTGGTGCACGGTTCGGGAGATGATAACGTGCATGTACAGAACACCATGCGCATGATCGAAGCTTTGGTGCAGGCCAACAAACAGTTCGATTGGGCCATTTACCCAGATAAGAACCATGGTATTTATGGGGGCAACACCAGTTTGCACCTCTTTACCAAGTTGACCAACTTCGTTAAGGAAAATCTATAACCAACTAACTCAAAAGATATGTCAGAATTATCTAAGCCAGCTAGCGAACAGCAACTATTTGGGCATCCCAAGGGATTGTTCTATCTCTTTTTCGCGGAGCTATGGGAGCGTTTCAGTTTTTATGGAATGCGAGCCCTTCTCACGCTTTATATGGTCAATGTTATTTTTGAAGCATTGCTTGAAAGGGATTATGCCACGGCAGCCGTTTACTCTTCCTATGGCTCTTTGGTCTATGCATCTACGGTGATAGGTGGTCGAATATCTGATAGTATTTTGGGCATGCGGAATTCCATTTTCTTGGGAGGTATTTTAATGTCCCTCGGGCATTTTGTGCTCGCCATAGAAAATCATATTACCTTTTTTATAGCCCTTTCCCTGATCATAGCGGGTAATGGTTTCTTTAAACCCAACATTTCCACCTTTGTGGGGTCACTTTATAAGGAAGGAGACCCGCGGAAGGATTCAGGATTCACTATTTTTTATATGGGTATCAACATTGGGGGCTGGGTAGCACCCTTGCTTTGTGGATTCTTGGCCGCCAAATATGGTTGGCACTATGGATTCGGTTTGGCCGGAATCGGAATGCTTACCGGATTGTTGTTTTTTTGGAGTGGAATTAAAAAAGGAGTTTTTGGCGATAAGGGCCTACCACCCGATAATGGGAACATCAATAAAAGTGTAGCGGGCATAAAATTGGGGACATTGGTGCCCATTTTGGCTTTTGCATCGGTACCGGTAATTGCATACTTGTTGTCTGCATACCAACCGTTGGGAGAAGATGGCAGCTTTTTTGGTGATCAAAATATTGTGAATGTCATTTTCAAATTGATTGGGGTTTCCATTCTACTATATTTGGGCTACATCATGTACCAGGCAACACTTGAGGAACGTAAAAAATTGTTCGTTGCAGTTTTGATCACATTTTTCATGACGATTTTCTGGGGTTTCCATGAACTTTCCGGAAGTGTGATCACCTTGTTTGCTGCAAGAAACGTGGACTTGGATGGAATTATGTCCGCATCACAGACCAATTCCTTGAATTCCATGTGGATCATTATTTTGGCCATCCCGATTTCCATGCTTTGGCAATGGCTTTCCAAGAAGAACCTAAACCCTAGAACGCCGTATAAATTTGGAATGGGATTGTTGTTTGCGGGTATTAGCTTTTATGTTTTGGCACTTAGTGGAGCCAGTGCCAATGATAATGGTTTTGTTCCCTTCACTTACCTTTTATTGATGTACTTTTTGTTATCTGTGGGTGAATTGTTCATGTCGCCTGTCGGCTTGTCCAAAATTACCGATCTCTCTCCACAGCGCATTGTTGCGTTCATGATGGGTGTCTGGTTTTTATCATCGGCCTTTGCTTTTCAAGTGGTTGGATTCATCGGAAAGCAGTTGGCCATCGAGAGCACCGATGCCAATGTTAATGGATTTGAAACCCTTTCAGTGTACACGGATGGGTTTATGTTGATCGCCAAATATTCGTTGGGAGCAGGATTACTGGTCATATTGGCCTCTCCATTGATCAAACGATTGATGGGTAATGTCCATTAATTTTTAGAATTCAAATTAAACACATAATATCCCTTTTCACCCGTATAGTGGAAAGGGATTTCTTTTTGGGCACAGGTCTTCTCCCATCGCGCAATAAAGCTTTTGAAATTGCTGCCGTCCGCCAAAACCATTTTGGGTTGAATTGAATCCAGCAGCCGTTCCAAATTGATCTTTGGGGAATGGGTAAGTAGCACATAATCCGTTTGCTTTTCCAAAGGAAACAAGCCAAGGCTGTCCACAACGAACAATCGTTTTTCTCCCAGTTGATAGGAATTTTTCAGGGGCAATAGATTTATGTTTTGAATCCGTTCCGCAACGGCATAATCAATGGCAAGATTTCCCACATTGGTACTATCCGAAGTGAACACGTTCAAGGTGCTTCCGGTTTGGTGCAGTAGTACCGAATTCTTGGTTTTATGGGCCAATACCAGTTGTTCCTTTTGATGGGTCCCCACATTTTTCCAGATAACCCATCCCTGAAACAGGATGATTCCAACCAAGGGCATTATCATTTTCTTTAGGGTCGGCTTACTTAGGGAGTGTACCAAGGTGATGATGATCACATAACCCAACACCAATTGGGTCGCATCGAACGGAATATCCCGTATTAAAAACCCTTCCTGTTGGGCTACCCAACCAATTACGGAGTTCATCGTGTAGATGACCGTATTGTACGCATTCACCAAAAATAAGGGAAGCAAATCAAGCAATGCCAATGCGATTACCAAGATGCCCGTCCCCAATATCACGCCCAAAAAAGGGATGACCAACAAATTGGAAACAAAGAACAAGGCCGGAAACTGATGGAAATAGAACAAACTTATGGGCAAGACACCCAATTGGGCGGCCACACTCACCGACAATAATTGCCAAATTTTTCGAACCAAGAATGGCTCAGGGTACCGAAACCGTTGCAGTTTGGGATAGATCCAAACAATGGCGATCACAGCGGCATAGCTCATTTGAAAACCCACTTGGAATAGGAACAAGGGGTTGATCAAGAGGATGAACAACATCGATAGGGCAATAATGTTAAATGAATTGGTAGGACGATTGAGGTACAGGGCATAGGCCAAAAATGAAAACATGGTCACCGCCCGAACTATGGAAGGGGATAGTCCGGCGATAAAGGCATACATCCAAAGGAGGGCAACCACAAGTACAAGCTTCAGTGTTTTGCCCTTGCGCATCCGTTCCAATGGGGACAATAAAAACTCCAGAAGCAGTAACAAGATGCCCACATGCAGACCTGAAACGGCCAAGATATGTACCGCACCTGCATTTTGGTAATTGGTATAGGTGGTTTCGGAAATATCGTCCCTTTGGCCTAAGAGCAAGGCTTGTATCACCCCTAATTCTTCTGGGCCGAAGGGCTGCTGTTTTAATTTGGAAATGATATGTTCCCTAAAGTTGTGGGCAACTCCCAAAACAGTGCGCTTGGGATGGTTTTTAATCAATAGCTTTTTGGGTGATGTTTTGATCTGATGAGTTACTCCCAACTTCTTCAAGTAGGCCCGATAATCAAATTGATGCGGATTAAGGGGAGGGGCAACGGGTAACGGTTTGGCAAAAACAACCACCTCGTCATCAACTTTTAAGTCTGTGAAAGTCGAATCCAAAGAAAGTTGTAGCAACAATTTGCCCGATGTGGAAACATGGTCCACGGCAAGTATCGTGGTCATGTAACTTTGCGAAAAGGAATTGGGTTTTAATACCTCCCGTACTTTCAACAAATAAACATTTTCAGTTTCTTCCTTGGAATAAGGTTCTGAAGTGGCCATGCCGACCACGAGCATTCCAACGCCAATTGATATAGCTGCGGTCGATAGCTCAAAATAGGGAAAACCGTTCCTGGGTTGCCGTTTGATCGACCCAAACAACACCAAGAGCAAAATGGGAATAAAAATGAGGGGAAGTAGCGGAGTAACCCCTAGATAAAACCCAATGACAATGCCCGTAATCACGCACAGGGTGAGTTTTACGGACACAAAATTCAGCTGGCGCACCTAAAGGATGCGCATGGCTTTTACGAAGGCATATTTCCAGTACCCTTCCCGCAATGAAGATACCAGAACGCCCCTTGAGGTTGTGGCGTGAATAAATTTAATGTCGTCCCCATCCACTTCCACCACCAACCCTACATGGTTGATGCGCTTACCGCGTTTGGAAGTCTTGAAGTAGAGCAGGTCGCCTTTTTGAACATCCTGAACATCAATTTTTTGGCCTTCGAGGGCCATTTGATAGGAAGTCCGTGGGAATAGAATGTCATTTTCCTTTAAGGAAACAAACACCAGGCCAGAGCAGTCCATGCCCTTGTTTGTGGTGCCCCCATATTTGTATCGGGTACCGGAAAAAGTCATCGCCGTGGCAATGATGGCCTCGGCCTTTTCGTTGATGCGCTCTTCCTTTCTCGATTTTCTTGGGGATGTGTCTTCGGAGGACCCCTCAACCGTTACGGTTCGGGTCTTGCTGTAGGTGCGTCTCTTTTTGCCTGGGCCACAGCTGGTAACGGCAAAAATCAATAGTAAGATTATGGTTTTTCGAAACATCCAAGAAAAGATTTACTTTCTTGGAAGCTAAATCTACACATTTTCGACGATTAATTGGGCCGCCATTTGACTTGCACCTTTCCCGCCCAGTTTTTTTCTTAGGGTTTGATAATCCTCCAAAATGCGTTTACGGTCTGGGCCAACCACTATTTTGGCCAGCTCAGATTTCAGATTTTTTGTGGTCAATTCATTTTGAATCAGTTCTTTAACAACCTCTCGCCCCATGATGAGGTTGACCAAGGAAATAAAGTCGAGGGTAATGATGCGCTTCGCAATTTGGTACGAAATCCAATTGCCCTTGTAGCACACCACTTGAGGGATGCCAAAAAGTGCTGTTTCCAAAGTTGCGGTGCCGCTGGTGACCAACGCAGCATGCGCATGACTGAGCAGGGTGTAGGTCTTGTTGGAAACATAATTTACCTTGTCGCCCGATAGGTATGGGGCATAAAATGCATCCGGAAGACTGGGTGCACCTGCAATCACAAATTGGTACTCCGGAAAATCCTTCTGTACGGAAAGCATGACCTCCAACATTTTTTGGACTTCCTGTTTTCTACTTCCCGGCAATAGGGCAATGATGGGTTTTTCCAGGTCTAGGTCATTTTCTTTTCTGAAGGTCGCGTTGTCTTCTACAGGAGTATTTTCGATGGCATCGATAAGGGGGTGGCCAACAAATTGAACGGGATACCCATGTTTTTTCTCATAAAAATCCTTTTCAAAGGGAAGGATGACATACATGGCGTCAATGTCCCTTTTGATTTTTTTGATCCTGCCTTCCCTCGATGCCCAAATTTGTGGCGAGATGTAGTAGTTGGTTCGGTAACCATGCTGCTTGGCCCATTTGGCAATACGGAGGTTAAAGCCTGAGAAATCGATAAAAATAATCACATCGGGACGGAACGCTTCAATGTCTTCCTTGCAATAACGGATGTTTTTAAAAATAGTCGGAATGTTCATGATCACTTCCAGAAACCCCATGAAGGCCATGTCCTTGTAATGTTTGGCCAAAACGCCGCCGGCCTTTTCCATCAAATCGCCGCCCCAGCAACGAATGTCTGCCGATGGGTCTTCCTTTTTTAAAGCCTTGATCAGGTTGGAGCCATGTAGGTCCCCCGAAGCTTCTCCCGCTATGATGTAATATTTCATGGGATTATGCCATTACTTTGTACAATAAAATGACCAGGGCGGTTACCAAGGTTGCCAACATAACACCTCTTGCCCTTTGGTCCCGTTTGATGCGCAAAAAAGCGAAAAACGCCACCAAATTTAAAATGGCGCCCAAGGCCAACAAGCTCCCAATATGGCCTTGGCTTACGGCCGCATTGAAAGTTTCCACGATTCCCAAGTCCGAAAAAAGTACGATGTAGAGCACCGTACCAAAGGTGTTTGCGATGATCCCAACGATAAATCCGATTAAAATTTCCTTCTTATTGTTCATTTAAATTCCAATTGTTTAATTGAGGTATGGCATGGTGGGCGGTGAGGTCAAATTGGGTGGGCACAATGGAAATATACCCTTCGGAAAGGGCCCATTCATCCGTGTCCTGTCCTTTATCCAATAGCTCAAATTCTCCTGTGAGCCAATAATAATCCTTGCCCGATGGACTGGTGCGTTTGTCAAATTCTTCGTTCCAATTGCCCCTGGCCTGCCTGCAGATTTTGATGCCTTTCAAGTCTTCGGTTTTTGGAATGTTCACATTGAGCACGGTTCCCTTGGGCATGCCATTGGTCAATGCCTCGGAGACAATATTTTTTACATGATTAAGGCAGGGTTCAAAATCGGCGTTCCAGGAATAGTCGCAAAGCGAGAACCCAATGGCAGGAATTCCCTCGATTCCGGCTTCGATGGCGGCACTCATGGTGCCTGAGTAAATCACGTTTATAGAGGAATTGGACCCGTGGTTGATGCCACTGACACAAATGTCAGGTCTTCTGTCCAGAATGACCTTCAAAGCCAATTTCACACAATCCGCGGGTGTTCCACTGGTGCTATATTCGCTGGGAGCACCATCTTTCTGGTCGATGACCACCTTTTTGGAAAACAACGTACTGTCCACGGTAATGGCATGTCCCATCCCACTTTGTGGACTGTCGGGTGCCACTACCACTACATCCCCAATCTCTTTCATGGTGCGTATCAATGCCCTAAGTCCGGGTGCCGTAATGCCATCATCATTGGTAACCAATATCAGCGGTTTGTCCATGCTGTATAATTAAAGGCATAAAAATACGTTTTTCATAAGGATATGAAGCCCTGACCGTTTAACAAAAAATTAAAAGCATCTGCCAGAAGTGGCACGGTTTTTTCTGTATCTTAGGGAATTCATACAATTAAAAACGAAGATGACGAAATGAAGATTTGATCATTGTTTGTCGAATCTTCAATCAGAAAAAAATGACATTTATGAAAAAGAATTTCATCTGGGCACTGTTGGTAATGTTAGTGGCCTTTGCCTCTTGCAGTTTTACCAATAAGTCTTTTGATAACGATGACAAGGATAAACTGTTGTTGGATTTGATCACCTATGTGTTGGAAAGAGGGCACTATGAGCCCAAAGATCTGAACGATAGTTTCAGTTCCAACGTATTTGACGATTTTATCGACATCGTAGATCCTACCAAAAGGTATTTCCTTGAAAGTGACTTAAGGGAATTTGAAAAGTATCGGTTCATGATCGATGATGAGATCAAGAACACCGATATCACCTTTTTCAACATTGTGTACCAACGTTTGATGGTCCGCATGCAGGAAGCAAGGGAAATCTACAAAGAAGTATTGGCCGAACCTTTCGATTATACCGTGGATGAATCCATCGATATCGATTATGAAAACCAAGAGTTTGCTACCAACAAAAAGCAGCTCAAGGAACGATGGAGAAAACAGCTCAAGTACAATACGTTGAGCATTTTCGAAAACAAAGTGGAAAACAGGGTGGCCGATAGCGACCAAGCATCCAATTCCGAAACGGCTCCAATTTTGGCATTTAGCGATATTCCAAATAATGTGGATAAAGCTGCCACCGAAGAAGAGGCAAGGGAAATTACCAAAAATACCTTGGACGAGTTTTTCGATTTTGTGGACGACTTGGAGCGAAAGGATTGGTTTGTGCAATACCTGAACACCATTGTGGAGGAGTTTGATCCCCATACCTTCTACTTCGCGCCAGAAGAAAAAGAGAAATTTGATATCGGTATGTCCGGTAAGTTTGAAGGTATCGGTGCTCGATTGCAGAAAAAGCCAGAAGGTGCCCGTATCGTGGAAATCATTTCCGGAGGCCCTGTGTGGAGGGATCAAACCTTGGAGGTTGGTGATGAGATTTTGAAAGTGGGCCAGAAAGGTGAGGAACCCATCGATATCGTGGGCATGCGTTTGGACGATGCCATTAAATTAATCAAAGGGCCAAAAGGAACCGTGGTCGAACTTACCGTAAGAAAGGTAGATGGAACCATCCAGAAAGTATCCATTACTCGAGATGTAGTGGAGTTGGAGGAGTCCTATGCCAAATCAGCAACCATTGATACAGGTGATCAAACCTATGGATTGATCAACCTTCCCAAATTCTATGTGGACTTTGAAGACTATACCGAGCGTAACGCAGCCACCGATGTGGCCAAGGAAGTGGAGCGCTTGAAAGAGGCAGGTGCCGAAGGATTGATCTTGGACTTACGCGACAACGGCGGTGGGTCGTTGAAAACCGTAGTGGAAATGGCAGGTCTTTTCATCAAGGATGGACCCATTGTACAAGTACGTTCTTCCGGTCAACGCAAAGAAGTGCATGAAGACAAAGACGAGCGCATCCAATGGGATGGACCCTTGGTGATCTTGGTGAACGAATTGTCCGCATCAGCATCTGAAATTTTGGCCGCTGCCATGCAGGATTATAAAAGAGCCGTGATCATTGGTAGCAAACAAACCTTTGGTAAAGGAACGGTCCAGAATGTGATTCCGTTGGACAATATTGTGCGCTCCAACGAGCACGGTGACCTTGGTGCCATCAAATTGACCACACAGAAATTTTACCGAATCAACGGTGGTTCCACCCAATTGGAAGGGGTAAAGAGCGATATCGTTATTCCAGATAAGTACAGTTATATCGATTTGGGAGAACGTGATCAGCAAAACCCATTGGGTTGGGATAAAATCACCCCGGCAGAATATAAGGTTTGGGATGGTTATATCGATTTTGAGACCGCTGTGGCCAATAGCCAAAAACGTATGGCCAATAGTCCGCAGATCCAATTGATCGAGGAAAATGCCCAGTGGCTCAAAGAGCAGCAAGATGAAAATGTGATTTCCTTGAACTTTGATGCCTACGTGAAAAGGGCGGAAGAAGCCAAAAAACGAGCAGAAAAGTTTAAAAGTCTAAGGGATTACGATTCCAAGCTTTCTTTTGGTTCGTTAAAATATGAAACCGAACTCTTTACCCAAGATTCGGTTTTACGGGAAAAAAGGAACAGATGGCATAAAGATTTGGCCCGTGACATTTATGTGGAGGAAGCCGTAAATGTGCTGAAAGATCTTCACTTGAACAACATAAAAAGACAAGAGCAAAAGTTGGCCAGTGTAAAAGGCTAATCTTTAATCTTCAAAATATCAAGCCGACCCAATTGGGTCGGCTTTTTTATTTACATATTATGAAAATCGTTCGGCTCAATGAGTTTGGGAAAATCCGTTACTCCCAACAATTGCCGAATAGTGATGTCTATGGTTCTCGAAATGGAGGCCATCGGGATGTCAGTCGAGTAATTTTCAAAAGGGTCTTGTATGCGGAATGCAGCCTTCTCTAGAAAAAAGAAGACCATCGAAATAATGACCAAGATCAATACTTCCAATACAACCGATAGTTGCAGGGGTTCCGATGGCGCAAGAAATATCACAAGTAAGTAAATAGCCATGTGAAGCCCTTAACGGCAGGTGGTCGGGAATACCGTATTTTTAATGCGTTCACATCTTCCCATGGATGCTGTTAAGCGTTCCACGGTTTCCCAGAGTTGGAACCTGGAAAACCGATCTAGATCGCCTTAATCGAACAATTGTTTTATGGAATCTAATTGTAAACCCAAAATGGCCAGCGGCACATTTTTGTGTTCATTGATGGACAAAAATTCTTCCTCCGAGATCAAACCGGTGATATTTTCATAAGAATCTTGATTCCCGGAGCGATTGTCCCAACGAATAGCACCATGCCACCTGGAGATACGCCATGGTCTTGATCGAAGGATTATTGTCCCAGTTTTGTTCTCTTGTTTTTAGAAAGAAATGTAGTATGAATATAACCATAAAATTACCAGCCATGGTTTATTTTTGAGGGTTGATGATACCCCAAATCTTAGTATTTTGACCACGTGAATAGAAAAACCCTTTATACGGTTCTCATCATTTGTTGTATTGTCGGCTTTTGGCTGTTTGAGAATTTTTATACCCCAGCACCCTATTCCGATCCCAAAACCATTGGAGAGGAAAACATGGCAATCCCTGAAGTGTATTTGCCCAGTTCCACGACAGGGGAGGTGGTGATGCACAACCATTTTATGTTGTCGTACAGTGAACCGCACGAGCAGGCCGAATGGGTGGCCTATACCCTTCAAAAAAGCCATTTGACCTATGAAGATCGTCGGCGACCCTATTTTGTTGAAGACCCAAAGGTCCGGACCAAATCAGCAGATTGGCGCAATTATCGTGGTTCAGGGTATGATCGCGGGCATCTGTGTCCGGCTGGCGATCGAAGGTTTTCGGAATATGCCTATAACGAAACCTTTTATACCAGTAACATCAGTCCACAGGATAGGGATTTCAATGCCGGAATTTGGAACCGTTTGGAGCAAAAGGTGAGGCACTGGTGCAAGCAATATGGTGATTTGATGGTAATCACAGGAGGCGTGCTGGATGAAGATTTGGACGAGATTGGTGATGAGGATGTGGATGTACCAAAAGCGTTCTATAAAATCGTTTTACGACTTGAAGGGAATACACCAAAAGTATTGGCGTTCTTGATGCCCGCCCAAGAAAGCGAGAAGCCCTTGGAGGATTTTTTGGTTCCTATAGATGTGTTGGAAGAACAGACCGGAATCGATTTTTTTGAAAATCAACCGGAAGACTGGCAATCTAAATTGGAAAGGGGAGTCTCCAAAACAGGTTGGAAATTTTAAATCCCGTCTTTCAATCTGTTCGAATCCAATTTCAGGAATATGAACAGCAACATGCTAAAAAATATAAGTCCCGATCCACCGTAGCTAAAAAAGGGTAGGGGAATCCCGATGGTGGGCAATAGCCCGATCACCATCCCAATGTTGATGAAATAATGGAACACCAATAACGAAATAACCCCATAACCGTACATGCGGCTAAAATCGTTCTTTTGACGTTCTGCAATATGGATCAAACGTAGAAAGAAAACCGTAAATAAAATAATTACCGTTGTTGTTCCCAAAAAGCCCCATTCCTCACCAACCGAACTGAAGATATAATCGGTGTGCTGGGCAGGTACAAAGTCGCCTTTGGTTCGGGTACCTTCCAAAAATCCCTTTCCAAAAGACCCACCAGATTCGATAGCTTTTTCCGACTGGTAGGTATTGTACCCGATGGTTTTTTTGATTTCTTCCAACTTCTTTTCGTCTTTTTCCAATCCCAGCCAAAGGGCAAATCGGTCCCGGTGGCGTTGTTCAAACACATTTTCATACACAAAATTCACCGAAAGGGAGAATAGGGTGGCCAAAACGATTGTTCCCAAAACGGGCAATAGAGGAATTTTTACCGAGGCCCGTTTAAACGTATACATCAGCAGTGCCAAAGTGATCATACCAAGGACCACCCATACGGTTCCAAACATTAGGGTTGTGGCAAAAAGTACGACCATAAAAATCAATAGCCCCAAATAAAAGAGCGGAAAACCTTCCCTAAAAAGAACAAAGAACAACGAAAAATAAACCAGGGAGCTACCAGGGTCCGGTTGGGGTAAAATAAGAATGGCCGGCAATAAAATGATGATCACTGCATACATTTGGTGCTTGCGTGTTCGAATATCGGTCTGGATATCACTTAGAAACTTGGCCAAGGCAAGCGCTGTGGCAACTTTTGCCAATTCCGATGGTTGCAGGTTGAAGAAGCCAAGGTCATACCAAGAAGTCGCACCGGCTATGGTCTTTCCAAAAACAAAAAGTCCCAACAATAACACAATGGAAATAACATAGAAAATGGATGCAAAACGCTCAAAAAAGTTCGATTCCACAAACAATACGAAAACAATGCCCAGGAACGCCAAACCGATAAATAACATTTGCTTTCCGTACATCGTGGAAAAGTCAAAAAGTGAAGTGTCGGTATCGCTCAAAGAGGTGGAATAAATATTGATCCACCCAATAAAGACCAGCAGGACATAAAGGATAACGGTGAGCCAATCCAATCTACCTAACGGGCCTCTACCAGACATATTCGTTTATCTTGAACGGTTCACCACTATAAGGTTTGGCATATTCATGCTCCAAGGTTTTCTCCAACATCCGTTTCTCCAAATCCTTTCGGGTAATTTCGCCTTTAATATATTTTTCAATGAGCAACGAGGCAATATGTCCGGCGTATCGGGCGCCATAATAACCATTTTCAATATAAACTGCCAATGCTATTTGTGGATTTTCAACCGGAGCGAAGGCTACAAAAACAGAATGGTCTGTAAGCTGCATGCGCTCCCCGTTCACTTTCACATAATTTTCAACCGTTCCTGTTTTTCCGGCAATATCTATCCCAGGGATTTTTAGCCATTTGGCAGTTCCATAATTGTATACATCGGCCATACCCTTGATCACAGGGTCAAAATGTTTGCGATCGATGGTGGTATAGTTGGGTTCGGTATATCGGGGATCTATACTGCCCGAATTGCCCAAACTTTTAATAATATGAGGGGTGTAAAAGTATCCTCTATTGGCAATGGCAGCGGTCATGTTGGCCAATTGTAGTGGCGTGGCCGCAATCTCACCTTGCCCTATGGAGTTGGAAATAATGGTGGATGCAGCCCATCGATTATCCCCGTACCATTTGTCGTAGTATTCCTTGTCCGGTATTCTACCAGGTGCACCAGTTGGTAAATCGGTCCCAAGATAATTACCCAAACCAAAACTCTTCATGTGCTTTTCCCAAACATCCATGCCTTCATCGGTGGTCTCGTATTTGTCATAGATTTTTCTGAAGACCCCAGCGAAATAGGCATTACAGGATTGATAGATGCCCGAGTTCATATTGCGAACACCCCCACCACAGTGACAGCCCCGTAGCGTATTACCCACGTAAAATCCGTGATAGCATCGAAATGTGGTGCTAGGATCGATCACGCCCTCTTGCAGACCGATAAGGGCGTTCAGTGTTTTAAATGGGGAGCCTGGGGAGGGCTGCGCCAAAATGGAACGGTCCCAAGTCGGTTTCGAAATGGTGTCGTAATGGAGTTTGCTGTAATTTTTGGAACGTTGCCTGCCAACCAAAAGGGCAGGGTCATAGGTAGGTCCAGAAATCATGGCAAGGATTTCCCCTGTTTTGGGCTCAATGGCGACTATACCCCCACGCTTACCATGCATGAGCATTTCCCCATATTCCTGTAATTCCTTATCGAGAGTAATGTGTATTTCCTGTCCTTGCTTGGGCAGGGTGTCCAATTTCCCTTCCTTATAAGGACCAATATCCCTGTTGAAGCGGTCTTTTTGAATGTGCTTTACACCCTTTCTTCCGCGAAGGATTTCTTCATATTGTTTTTCGATACCTGTACGCCCCTTTAATTCTCCTGCAACGTAATAAGGATTGTTTTTTAAGTCAGCTTCATTTACCTCACTGATGTAGCCCAGCACATTGGCGGCACTGTTGGTGTTGTAATAGCGGAGCGATCTTTTTTGGATATAAAAGCCAGTGAAATGGCGCATTTTCTCCTGTAGTTTGGCGTAATCTTCCTTGGAAAGTTGAGGAACCAATACCGAAGGTAATCGTGGTGAATAAGTGCGTGCCTTCTTCATTTTGGAAATGAAGTCTTCTTTATCGATGCCCAAAAGGGAACAAAATTCCAAGGTGTCCAAAGGTTTTACTTCCCTTGGGATCACCATAACATCATAAGCTGGCTGGTTCCCGACCAACAATTTTCCATCACGATCATAAATGTAGCCGCGTTCCGGATAATCGTACACCTTTTTAATGGCGGGATCGTCCAAAATCTGATCTGGAGAAAACCGGAACAGTTGTAAATAGGACAACCTTGCGATAAAGGTGAATCCTATCAGCACAACAACAGAAGATAATAACAGTTTTTTCATGTCAGACCCAATTTACAAAACCTAACTTTCATAATATCAACGACGCAGTATCAAATTTATTCAGTTTTTGGACTAAATAGTGAACTGAACAGGGTACACAGCACTAAAGTTACAATACCTGTGGCAAAAACCTTTTTCAAAATTAAAAGGATATGGGCGATACTTAAAATTTCAAGGGAAAAGAATATCAGATGATGGATCAAAATCATCAAACCCAATAAAGTGACCCGTTGAATGTTGGTGGTATTTTTAAAACTGAAGTTTTGAAATTCATAGTTTACGCCGAAACAAAACCGCATTAAAACAGGTCTGGCATAAGCCACAGTCAAAGATGCCAAGGTGTTCAGTGCCATGGTATCGGAAAATATATCGATGATGAAGCCCAGAAAAAATGCAATCACCATGAAGAGGGCCCTATTGGCCTTAATGGGATACCAATAGAAAAAAATCACGTACACCATTGGATTGATGAACCCCATAAAGTTCAGGTTGTTGAAAATGAGCACTTGGGCCAAAATCAATAGCAAAAACCGAAAGATGTTTATGAAGACGGTGTTATTCATTAGTGGTTATGGCTTCCAATGTTTTGATTTCGTTGCGGTCCTTGTTTTCAATGAGGTACACATTTTTTAAGTTGGCCATATCATTGAACAATTCCACATCGATGTTGTAAAAACTCCTTGAGGCGTTTAGATCATATTTTTTGATGATTCCAATGGGTATGTTTTCCGGAAAAATGCTGGACATTCCCCCAGTAACAATGGTATCGCCCACCACCAACGGGACCAATCTGGGAATGTCGATCAATTGTGCTACCGTATAGTCGCTTCCATCCCAAATCAAAGAGCCGAAATATTCGGTGTTTTTGATTTTTGCGTTAATGTTGGATTTGGTGTTGAGCACACTCTGAACCGTTGCATAATGTTTTGAAACATTTTCCACAATTCCCAGAATGCCCATGGTGGTTATTACCCCCATATCTTGTTGCACCCCATCAAGTTTTCCCTTATCAATTGTGAGGTAGTTTCGGGGCGAGGTATAGCTGTTCTTTACCAATTTGGCACTCAGTACCTCATAATTCACAAGGGTGGAATCCAAAACGGGCAAACTGTCATCATCCCTGTTGAAGAGCAATCTTCGCAATTGTTTATTTTCTTCCAGCAACCGATTGTTTTCTTCGCGTAACCCAAAATAGGAGGAAATGTCTGCCCCTGTACCATAGATACTTCCGGACAGCCATTTGGAGGAATTGAAAAATTTGGATTGGTGATAGGAATGCGAACGAATGGTCATCACCAACGAAATAAATGCAAGAAACCCGTATAGGAAAGCATTTCTATTACGTAAAATAAAGTTGATGATGCGTTGCATGCAATCGAATCGTTATGTAAGGTTGGACACCCTTAAGATAATGGAACTGCGTAAAAGGCAGAATTATTTGATCAAAATACTTTTGTAGCGCTCCAAATTTTTAAGTGCAATACCCGTTCCACGAACTACGGCCCTCAAAGGATCTTCTGCAATATAGACCGGCAAATCTGTTTTTTGGGATAGCCTTCTGTCCAATCCTCGAAGCATGGAACCGCCACCAGCAAGGTAAATACCAGTATTGTAAATATCCGCAGCTAGTTCCGGAGGGGTTTGGGACAGGGTTTCCATTACCGCATCTTCAACTCGTAAGATGCTCTTATCCAGCGCCTTGGCAATTTCACGGTAGGATACCTGAACCTGTTTTGGCTTTCCGGTCAACAAATCCCGACCTTGGATGCTTTTATCATCCGGTGGTGATTTAAGATCTTCCGTGGCCGAACCAATTTCAATTTTGATGGCTTCTGCAGTGGTTTCACCCACGTACAGGTTGTGCTGGGTACGCATGTAATAGATGATGTCGTTGGTGAACACATCACCTGCAATTTTTACCGATTTATCACAAACAATTCCACCCAATGCAATCACGGCGATTTCGGTGGTACCCCCTCCGATATCAACGATCATGTTGCCTTTGGGCTGCATAATGTCCAATCCGATACCAATGGCAGCTGCCATGGGCTCATGGATCAAATATACTTCCTTGCCATTCACGCGTTCGGCAGATTCACGTACCGCGCGCATTTCCACTTCCGTAATTCCTGATGGGATGCAAATGACCATGCGAAGGGCAGGTGGAAACCATTTTTTCTTTAATGCCGGAATGTTCTTGATGAACATGTTGATCATCTTTTCAGAAGCATCAAAGTCAGCAATTACCCCATCCTTCAATGGTCGTATGGTCTTGATGTTTTCATGGGTTTTCCCCTGCATCATATTGGCTTCGCGGCCCACCGCGATAATTTTTCCTGAAACACGGTCCCTGGCCACAATGGAAGGGCTGTCCACAACCACTTTGTCCAAGTGGATGATCAGGGTGTTTGCAGTACCAAGGTCAATGGCAATTTCCTCGGTCATGAAATCAAAAAATCCCATACAAAAGTGTCTTATTTCGGATTAACGGTAAAAAATATCGGCTAAAGTACTAAAATTAATGTTTAAAATGTCTAGTACCTGTCATCACCATGGACATTCCATTGGCATTGCAATAATCGATGCTCAATTGGTCCTTGATGGATCCGCCGGGTTGGATCACACTTTTGATGCCTGCCTTGTCCGCAATCTCCACACAATCAGGGAATGGGAAGAAAGCATCACTGGCCATAACGGCACCATTTAGGTCAAAATTGAAGGACTGTGCCTTTTGGATGGCCTGGTTTAAAGCATCAACCCTGGAAGTCTGTCCCGTACCACTGGCACACAGTTGCTTATTCTTGGCCAAAACAATGGTATTACTCTTGGTATGTTTGCACAATTTGGAAGCAAACAAAAGATCTTCAATTTCTTCGTGGGTTGGTTGTTTTTCAGTTGCAGGAGTCAAATCTTCCTTGGTATCCGTTTTGGAATCTTTATCCTGAACCAAAACGCCGTTCAAACAGGTCCGCACCAAAGTTTCTGGAAGAGCAACTTCGTTTTGCACCAAAATGATTCGGTTCTTTTTGCCTTTTAATATCTCCAAAGCTTCATCGGAGTAACTTGGAGCGATCACCACTTCACAGAACAGTTCGTGGATTTCCTCTGCCGTGAATTTGTCAATTTCGGTGTTGGCAATCAAAATACCGCCGAAAGCAGAAACAGGATCCCCTGCCAAAGCATCCACATACGCTTGTTTGATGGAACTTCGTGTTGCCAATCCACAGGCATTGTTGTGTTTTAAAATGGCAAATGTCGGATCATCGTTCTTGAATTCTTGCATCAAGTTCACGGCCGCATCTACATCCAACAGGTTGTTGTAAGATAGTTCCTTGCCGTGCAATTTGGTGAACATGGCCTCAAAATCGCCAAAGAAATACCCTTTTTGGTGTGGGTTTTCACCGTAACGTAGTACTTGACCTTTGGTCTCGCTGATTTTCAATACGGTTTCTTCCCCATCTTGGTTAAAATAATTGAAAATGGCCGTATCGTAGTGGGATGAAACATTGAAGGCCTTGGTTGCAAATCGTTTCCTATCTGCCAAGGTGGTGGTCCCGTTCCCTTCGGTAATCACGTTCAAAAAGTCGGCGTAGTCCTCCATGGACGATACACAAAGCACATCCTTGAAGTTTTTGGCAGCGGCACGGATCAAGGAGATGCCACCGATATCTATTTTTTCGATGATGTCCTGCTCCGAAGCACCACTCGCCACTGTCTTTTCAAATGGATATAGGTCTACGATCACAATATCCAATTGCGGAATGTCAAATTCCTGCATTTGGGCCACATCGCTCTCGTTGTCCTGTCGGTTCAAGATTCCTCCGAAAACTTTGGGGTGCAAGGTCTTTACACGGCCACCCAAAATGGAAGGATAGCTGGTCACATCTTCAACAGGCACCACATTGATGCCCAGATCACGGATAAATTTCTCGGTCCCCCCTGTGGAATAAAGGGTTACACCAAGTTCGTCCAATTTTTTTACGATAGGTTCCAAACCATCTTTGTGAAATACTGAAATTAATGCGGCGGAGGCTTTTTTGGCAGTCATCTTCTATGTCTTACTAATCAAATTATTAAGCGCACAAAAGTACTCGTTTTCAACCTAAAAAGTCGAACGGTTTATCAACAATTTCGTTAAGTTTTACAGAATTTTAGCCACTTCCCGATTGATGAATTCCAAAAAGCGCTCATCGGCTTCCGTAAAAGGGTCGGGCGTGTTGGAATCGATGTCTATTTGTCCCACATTTTCCCCATTGACGAACAAGGGAACCACAATTTCTGCCTTAACCGTAATGCTGCAGGCGATGTAATTGTCCTGGGCAGCCACATCGGGCACTACAAAGTTTTGGTTGCTCAATGCCACCTGGCCACAAATGCCCTTGCCAAATGGAATGATGGTATGGTCGGTGGGCGCACCGGCGTAGGGACCCAATTTCAATTCTTCCTTGTCTCCGTTTTTAAAATAGAAACCCACCCAATCGTAATGATCTACGTTGCGGCGAAGCAACTCACAGATTTCACCTAATCGAGTGTCCACGGATTTGGTGTTATCCGATACAATTTCAAGCACTTTGGGTTCCAATGATGTCAACATGGCATTGTTTTTTGCAAATGTATTGATTCGTCCATTTGTACGACAAAGGAAAGGAAACTAACACCGTTTAAAAACATAATCTTCTGTTAAGCAAAGCAATAAAACAAGATAATTTGTAGTTTTGTAGTCAAATGAAGCAGTTTTTTCATCAAATCCTATCCTCCCTGATGGCCATTTTGGTCCTCGCATCCACAGTTTCTTGGACGGTGGACAAGCATATTTGTATGGGTAGGGTAATGGATATTTCCCTTTTTTCCCATGCGGATGATTGTGGAATGTCGTCCATGGATATGGAAAAATCATGCTGTAACGATGAAACTTTTACGGTTAAAGGTCAGCACGACCTAAAAATTTCCTTTAATGATATTAGTTTGGAACAACAGCTTTTCATTGTAAGCTTTGTTCAGACCTATTTTCATCTGATTGAAGTGGATTCTGAAGAACCCAATAACTTCAACGATTACAATCCACCTCCTTTGATACGGGACATACAGATCCTGGATCAAACCTTCCTCATTTGATTTAGCATAGATTGATTTTTCCCGACCACACGGTTGGGCTGGCACGTTTGTGCCCTTATTGTCTTGATCTAATGTTTAAATCAAATTTCCATGCTGAACAAAAGCATCAAATTTCTTATAGAAAACAAACTGGTGGCCATTTTGCTTCTCGTTCTATTTGTAGGGTGGGGAACGATAAGCACTCCTTTTAACTGGGATACAGGATTTTTACCCAACAATCCCGTAGCCGTGGATGCCATTCCCGACATCGGTGAAAACCAACAAATTGTTTTCACCAAATGGCCCGGTCGTTCTCCACAGGATATCGAAGATCAGATTACCTATCCGTTGACCACCTCACTTTTGGGCATTCCCGGGGTAAAGACGATTCGTAGTTCCTCCATGTTTGGGTTTTCCAGCATCTATATCATTTTTGAGGAAGGCGTAGAATTCTACTGGAGCCGAAGCCGTATACTGGAAAAATTGAATTCCCTCCCCAATAACCTGTTGCCCGATGGGGTAAACCCTGCTTTGGGACCCGATGCTACCGCTTTGGGACAGATTTTTTGGTACACCTTGGAAGGAAGGGACAACGATGGTAACGTGACCGGTGGATGGGACCTCCAGGAATTGCGAAGTGTTCAGGATTACTATGTAAAATATGCCTTGTCCTCCGCTTCTGGAGTTTCCGAAGTAGCATCGATTGGTGGATTTGTACAGGAATACCAGATCGATGTAGATCCCGAGTTGATGAAACAGTACAACGTGGGATTGGATCAGGTGGTGAAGGCCGTAAAACAAAGCAATAGGGATATCGGTGCCCAAACCTTGGAGATCAACAAAGCGGAATATTTGGTTAGGGGATTGGGGTACATCAAATCCTTGGATGACATCAAAGATGCGGTGGTCACTTCCACCGATTATACGTCCATTCGGGTGAAAGATGTGGCCCATGTATCGTTGGGACCCGCTGTGCGAAGGGGTATTTTGGACAAGGAAGGTGCCGAGGTGGTTGGTGGTGTAGTGGTGGCCCGTTATGGGGCTAACCCGTTGGAGGTCATCAACAATGTGAAGGAGAAAATCAAGGAATTGAGTGCGGGGTTGCCCTCCAAACAACTGCAAGATGGAAGAACCTCACAATTGACCATCGTGCCTTTTTATGATCGTACCGAACTGATCCAAGAAACATTGGGCACGTTGAACGAGGCCCTGACCCTTGAAATTCTGATCACCATTTTGGTGATTGTGGTGATGGTATTTAACCTGCGAGCTTCTGTTCTGATCTCGGGATTGCTGCCCGTTGCTGTGCTCATGGTCTTCATTGCCATGAAACTGTTTGGTGTCGATGCCAATATTGTGGCCCTTTCAGGAATTGCCATTGCCATTGGTACCATGGTGGATGTGGGGGTCATCCTTTCAGAAAACATCATCAGGCACATGGATGAGGACGAAGATAAATTGCCCATCAACACTTTGGTGTACAATGCCACTTCCGAAGTGTCGGGTGCCATTTTAACCGCGGTGCTCACCACTATCATCAGTTTTATACCTGTCTTCACCATGATCGGGGCCGAAGGAAAACTTTTCCGTCCATTGGCCTTTACCAAGACCTTTGCATTAACGGCTTCCATTTTGGTCGCCCTGTTCATTATTCCGCCCTTTGCGGCCATCATCTTTAAGAAAAAGGACCAGAAGCCGATATTGAAATACATCTGGAATGGAATCCTTGTTGTTCTAGGATTGATCGCCATTGCATTTGGTTATTGGATGGGATTGGTATTGGTGGCCTTTGGCGTTTCCGGTATTTTGAAATTGAAGGAAGTCATTTCAGAAAAACAATATGGAATGCTCAATGTGGCCATCAGTATAACAACCATTGTGTTTTTATTGGCGACGTATTGGAGGCCTTTGGGATTTGATAGGAGCATTGCCATCAACCTGATTTTTGTATCACTTATCTGTGGTGTGCTTTTGGGTGTTTTTTATCTGTTCAGAACCTATTATCGTCGCATATTGACCTGGGCATTGGAGAACAAAATGCTATTCCTTTCCATCCCGACCGTAATCGTGGTCTTTGGAGTATTGATCATGCGCAACACGGGTCAAGAGTTCATGCCCTCCCTCAATGAAGGTTCCTTTTTATTGATGCCCACCTCCTTGCCCCATGCAGGAGTGGAAGAAAACAAACGGGTATTGCAGCAATTGGACATGGCCGTAGCCACCATCCCGGAAATTGATTTGGTGGTCGGAAAGTCGGGTCGTACGGAATCTGCCTTGGACCCTGCACCGCTTTCCATGTACGAGAACATCATTCAATACCGGTCCGAGTATGAAAAGGGTGAAGATGGCAGTCCACAACGATTCAAAGTGAACAAGGACGGCTATTTTGAGTTGAAAAATGGAAAAGTGGCCGCCAATCCCAATCTGGAAGTGCGCAACGAAACCAATTATGTGGATTCCCATATTGCGGAACCCCTTCGGATTGATAGAAGTTTGTTGATTCCGGATAACGACGGGGAATATTTTAGAAACTGGCGCCCCGAAATCAAAAATGCGGATGATATCTGGAATGAAATCGTGGCTGCCACCAAATTGCCAGGGGTAACATCAGCACCTAAATTACAACCCATTGAAACCCGTTTGGTGATGCTCCAAACAGGGATGCGCGCACCCATGGGCATTAAAGTGAAGGGACAGGATTTGAAGGAAATCGAAAGTTTCGGTCTTCAACTGGAGCCCATTTTAAAAGAAGCCCAAGGCGTTAAGGATGAGGCGGTTTTTGCCGATCGGATCGTAGGCAAACCCTATTTGTTGATTGATATTGATCGTGAAAAATTGGTGCGCTACGGTTTGGTGATCGAAGATGTACAGCAAATATTGGAAGTGGCACTTGGGGGCATGACCTTAAGCCAAACCGTGGAAGGGCGTGAGCGCTATGGGGTGCGGGTGCGCTATCCACGCGAATTGCGCGAAAGTCCAACGGATATTGGCAACATTTATGTTCCTGTGAAAAAAGGCAGTCCCGTTCCGTTGAGCGAACTGGTGACCATACGCTACGAACAAGGGCCGCAGGCCATTAAGAGTGAGGATACCTTTTTGGTGGGTTATGTGCTTTTTGACAAACAGGACGGTTTTGCCGAAGTGGATGTGGTGGAAAATGCACAGGCCAAGATCTTGGAGAAAATTGAAAGTGGGGAATTGGTAGTTCCCAAAGGGATCAGTTACCAATTTACAGGGACCTATGAAAATCAGTTACGAGCCAAGAAAACCCTTTCGGTGGTGGTGCCCTTGGCCCTGCTGATCATTTTCTTGATCCTCTATTTTCAATTCAGGTCCGTGGCCACGTCGTTGATGGTGTTTTCGGGAATTGCTGTGGCCTTCGCCGGTGGTTTTTTGATGATTTGGCTGTATGGTCAGGATTGGTTCTTGAATTTCAGCTTTATGGGCGAAAACATCCGTGATCTTTTTCAAATGCACACGATTAATCTCAGTGTGGCAGTTTGGGTCGGATTTATCGCACTCTTTGGCATTGCCACGGATGATGGCGTGGTCATGGCCACCTACCTTACCCAAACCTTTGAAAAGAACGAACCGGAAACTGTGAAAGGTATTCGGGCTTCTGTACTGGAGGCAGGGGAAAAGCGGATCAGGCCATGTTTAATGACAACGGCAACCACTATTTTGGCATTATTGCCTGTGCTCACCAGTACGGGGAGGGGAAGCGACATCATGATACCCATGGCCATACCAAGTTTTGGCGGTATGTTGATCGCGTTGATCACACTTTTTGTGGTCCCCGTGCTTTACAGTTGGAAAAGTGAGTTACAACTTAAAATACAACAACGATGAAAAGCATAATCACTATATCGTTTTTTGTTTTGATATCCATGGTTTCGAAAGCGCAGACTTTGGAAGCCTACCTTCAGGAAGCGGAGTTGAACAGTCCTGTAATTCAAGCGATGGAACTGCGTCATACCATTGCCTCGGAAAAGGTAAACGAGGTCAATACGTTGCCCAATACCACGATTGGTGCGGGATATTTTGTGAGCGAACCCGAAACCCGAACCGGTGCACAGCGGGCCCGCTTTTCGGTTTCCCAGATGTTGCCCTGGTTTGGGACCATCACCGCAAGACAAAATTATGCCGGTTCCATGGCGGATGCAGAGTACACCGAGCTGGTAATTGCCAAACGAAAATTGGCGTTGTCCGTAGCTCAATCCTATTACACTTTGTTTGGCATACAGGCAACACAAAAAGTGATGGATGAGAATATTGCATTGTTGAGAACGTACGAAAAGTTGGCCTTGACTTCCGTGGAAGTTGGGAAAGCTTCGGCAGTGGATGTGCTTAAACTTCAGATTCGTCAGAACGAACTCCAACAAAAGAAACAAGTCCTGGAGCAACGTTATATGGCCGAACAGGCGGTCTTCAACAATCTATTGAACCGGGACGAGCGTATTTTTGTTGAAGTCGTAGACGATATGCAAGTTCCTGCAGAAGATGTTTTGTTCGACAAAGAAGACCTGTCCTTGAACCCCGAACTTTTAAAATATGATCAACTATTTGAATCCGTAGTGCAATCCGAAGCGCTCAACCAAAAGGAAAATGCCCCAAGTTTTGGCGTTGGGTTGGATTATATTCCCGTGACGGAGCGCCCCGATATGGTGTTCAGCGACAATGGTAAGGACATCTTAATGCCTATGGTCACCCTTTCCATTCCCATTTTCAACAATAAATTCAAGTCGGTCAGCAAGCAGAACGAACTGAAACAAAAAGAAATTGAGTTTCAAAAAGAGGAGCGATTGAACGTGTTGGAGAATGCTTATGCCAAAGCGGTATCCCAGCGCAACGAAGCCAGAATTTCCTTTGAAACCCAAGCACAAAACTTAAAACAGGCCAAGGATGCTGAGGAAATCTTGATCAAGAACTATGAAACGGGCACCATCAATTTCAATGATGTGCTGGATATCCAGGAATTACAATTGAAATTTCAAACCAATCAAATACAATCCGTGCAGCTGTATTACATGCAATCTGCCATCATTAATTATTTAATCAACAAGTAAATTTAATTTTAACAAACATGAAAACAAACATCAGAACAATCATCGGAATCGCATTCGCATCTGTATTGGTACTAACGGTATCCTGCAAAGGCAAGGCGGAAGAGAACAAAGAACCCGCTGTGGAGGAAACCATGGATCACGATATGGACCACGGAAACGATCAAATGAACCACGACATGGACAGTATGGACCACAAAGACCACGATATGGGTGAAATGGGCACTGCCGATAAACAGGGGAAAGAATACACCTCCAAATATGTTTGCCCAATGCACTGTGAAGGGAGTGGTAGCGATGCTGAAGGAAAATGTCCGGTTTGTGGAATGACCTACGTATTGAACGAAGATTACCACGAAGGGCACGGCGAAAACTAAAAGACACATTTGGCTCCCTAAAACCTGAACCATGCGTATAAAGGTCAAAAATATGGTTTGCAACAGATGCAAGAGCGTTCTGAAAAGTGAATTTCAGAAAGAAGGCATCGAGGTGGTACAAATTGATCTGGGAGAAGTTCGGTTTGCAGATGGAGCCGAAGCAAAAAAAGAGCGTATTCGAGAGATTCTGATTCAAAATGGCTTTGAATTGATCGCCGATTTGAATGAAACAATCATTGTGGACATCAAAAAACATTTGATCGAAGCTGTTGAAAATGGCATTTCACAGAATCTCTCGACATACCTGTCAGAAAAGATGAACAAAGAGTACTCGATGCTGAGTAAATTGTTCAGTGCGAAAGAAGGATTGACCATTGAAAAATATTTTATCCTTCTTAAGATGGAAAAAGTAAAGGAGGAGATTCAGATGGACAACAAAACCTTTTCTGAAATCGCCTATGACCTGAATTACAAAAGCAGCAGTCATTTGGCAAAACAGTTTAAAACCGTAACGGGAATGTCGATGTCCGAATACAAAATTGTACAGGATTGGAACAGGAAATCCTTAGATCAAATTGTATAAAAGAAACCCAAAATTGTAAAAATCCTCCAAGCTGCGATCAACTAGTTTTGAAATAAAAAAACAAACAAGATGAAGCATACCTATCACATACACGGAATGAGCTGTAACGGTTGCAGAAGCCATGTTGAGAAAACCCTTTCCAACGTGGATGGAGTGCAAGCGGTTGAGGTGAACTTGGAGAAGGCCGAGGCTACGATAGAAATGGGGGAGCATATTCCCTTGGAAACATTTGAAAAGGCATTGGAGAACGATGGCGGAGGGTATTCCATACACATGCCAGGCCATCACCACCATGAGCCAAAAAAAAAGAGTAATCGGCCGGTCAAGGGAGGAACGGGCACCTTTTATTGTCCCATGCGCTGTGAAGATGACAAAACGTACGACCAACCGGGTGACTGCCCCGTATGTGGGATGGATTTGGTGGAAGAACAGAACATAACCTCGGGATCCAAGGAAAAATGGACCTGTCCCATGCACCCCGAAGTGGTGGAGGATGGGCCGGGTTCCTGTCCGATCTGTGGGATGGATCTCGTGCCGATGAAACCCGAAGCCAGTGCAGAAGAGAAGACCTATAAAAAACTGCTGAAAAAGTTTTGGTTGGCCGTTGGGTTCACCTTGCCCATTTTTTTGATTGCCATGAGCGATATGGTACCCAATAACCCTTTGTATCAAGCCATGTCGCCCAAATATTGGAATTGGGTGCAGTTTGCCTTGTCTTTGCCTGTGGTATTTTATGCCACATGGATGTTTTTTGAAAGGGCCTACCGGAGCATCAAAACATGGAACCTGAACATGTTCACTCTCATCGGAATTGGAGCCGGGGTAGCTTTTGTGTTCAGTATATTGGGACTGTTGTTTCCCGATTTTTTCCCAGATCAATTCAAAGACGAATCCGGTGCTGTGCATGTGTATTTTGAGGCCACCACCGTAATCCTCACCTTGGTGTTGTTGGGTCAATTGTTGGAGGCAAGGGCCCATAGTAAAACCAATAATGCGGTAAAGGAACTATTGAAATTGGCTCCCAATAAGGCCACCAAAGTGGTGGATGGAGAAGAAGTTGAGGTGAGCATTGATGATATTGAATTGGGGGACATTTTACGAGTGAAACCCGGCGAAAAAATTCCGGTGGACGGAGTCATTACGGAAGGAGAAACGTCTGTTGACGAATCCATGATCACCGGCGAACCCATTCCAGTTGAAAAGACCGTGGAAGACAAGGTGAGCAGTGGAACCATTAATGGTAACCAAACCTTTTTGATGAAAGCGGAGAAAGTGGGCAGCGATACCCTACTTTCCCAAATTATCAAAATGGTCAACGATGCAAGTCGAAGCCGGGCACCTATTCAGAATTTGGCAGACAGGGTATCTGCCTATTTTGTGCCAACAGTGGTTATCATTTCAGTCATCACTTTTGCGGTATGGGCCATTTGGGGACCCCAGCCCCCCTATGTGTATGCCTTGATCAATGCCATTGCCGTGTTGATCATTGCCTGTCCCTGTGCTTTGGGTTTGGCGACACCCATGTCCGTAATGGTCGGTGTGGGCAAAGGGGCTCAAAACGGTGTGTTGATCAAGAATGCTGAGGCCCTGGAAAAAATGGCCAAAGTGGATACGTTGATCGTGGATAAAACGGGAACCATAACAGAGGGAAAACCTACTTTCGACCATTTTGGAAATTTTGGGGATGACTATTCCAATGAGGTGTTGCTCCAATACCTGATTTCGGTCAATGCCAATAGTGAACATCCCTTGGCGCAGGCAACCGTCAAATTTGGAAAAGAAAATAATATTGAAATTTTAAAGTCTAAGGATTTTAATGCAGTAACCGGCATGGGGGTCGAAGGTGTCGTGGACGGCAAAAAAGTGCTGCTGGGCAATGCCAAACTGATGCCCAAAAACGGAATTGAAATCACCGAAGAAATGCAGGATGAGGTTGCCAAATCCCAAGAACAGGGAAAAACCATTTCCTATCTTGCCGTGGATGGCAAATGTCGAGGCTATGTAGCCATTGGGGATAAGGTGAAGGAGACCAGCGCCAAAGCAATCAAAGCGATTCAGGACAAGGGCATTTCCGTGATCATGCTTACTGGTGACAACAAAAATACAGCGGCTGCCGTGGCGAAGGAACTCAACTTGGATGAATTTAAGGCAGAGACCTTGCCCGAGGACAAAATGAAGGAAGTGGAACGTCTACAATCCGAAGGAAAGATTGTGGCCATGGCCGGTGACGGCATCAACGATGCCCCAGCGTTGGCAAAAAGCGATTTGGGGATTGCCATGGGCACCGGTACCGACGTGGCCATTGAAAGTGCCATGATTACTTTGGTAAAAGGCGATCTTCACGGTATTGTAAAAGCAAGAAACCTCAGTGAGGCCGTAATGAAGAACATCAAGCAGAACCTGTTTTTTGCCTTGATCTATAATACGATAGGTGTGCCAGTGGCAGCAGGGGTGCTCTATCCATTTTTTGGAATCCTGCTGTCACCAATGATAGCCGCACTGGCCATGAGTTTCAGCTCGGTATCGGTGATCGGCAATGCATTACGGTTACGAACAAAATCAATTGATTAAATATGGTAAAAAGAACCACAGCGGTAAAAATTCGAAAGGCCCACCGGTATTTGGGACTGTTTTTGGGCATTCAGTTCATTATGTGGACGGCCAGCGGCCTCTATTTCAGTTGGACCGATATTGACGAGATCCATGGCGATCATTTTAGGAACATGGAATATGAGCCCATGGCTTTCAATGATCTGATCGGCCTTTCCCAGATCGATGTTACAGACAATATCAGTGCAATAAGTTTAAAGGAAATCGCGGGTAAGCCCTATTACTGGATCAACCACAAGTTTTTGGTGGATGCCAGAACGGGCAGACTGAAAAAGGGTATTACGGAGGAGGAAGCCCTGCAAGTGGCCCAAAACCAAATGTCCCCAGACCTTAAGGTGAAAGGTGTTGAAGTGCTTTCGGAAACTGACAAACACCATGAATACCGTGAGAAGAAATTACCTGCCTACGTTATTTCGTATGATTCGCCCGAAGACATCAAGGCCTATGTTTCCGTGGAAGATGGTTCTTTTCAAACCGTACGACACCGCAATTGGCGATGGTTCGATTTTTTATGGATGACACATACCATGGATTATGAAGGCAGGGACGATTTTAACACCACGGTGCTTCGTGCCTTTTCATTAATGGGCCTGATCACAGTGTTGAGCGGATTCTTGCTGTGGTTTACCTCGTCGCCGAGTGTTCGAAAGTTGATACAACGAAAAAAATAACAGAGATGAAAAAGGAAAATATTGTTTACATCGGAATTGCGGTCATTGTTGGGCTGCTTGTGGGGTATTTCATTTTTGGTGGTAAAGCTGAAACTGCTTCAATGGATGCACATAACCATGATGCAGAGATTGCTGCCGGAGAAATGTGGACTTGCTCCATGCACCCCCAAATTATGCAGCCGGAGCCAGGTAGTTGCCCCATTTGCGGCATGGATTTGATACCTGCGGATACCAATGGTGAAGGCTTGGCGGCCAATCAAATCAAAATGACGGAAAATGCCATGGTATTGGCCGGGGTGGAAACCGTTGTTGTGGGATCTGATATGGAAGGAGGGCATCAAATCAAGCTTTCAGGGAAAGTGGCCATCAACCAAAATTCGGATGCTGTGCAATCGGCCTATTTTGATGGTCGTATTGAAAGCTTGTCCATCAATTTTGAAGGTGAAGAAGTCCGGAAAGGCCAAAAGTTGGCCACTATTTATGCTCCCGCATTGGTGTCGGCACAGCAAGAATTGTTGACCGCTGCAGGGTTAAAATCAAGCCAATCACAATTGTACAATGCGGTACGAAGCAAGTTGAAACTTTGGAAGCTTTCCGATGCCCAGATCGATCAAATTGAAAGTTCGGGCAAGGTGGTGGAGAATTTCCCGGTTTATGCCAATGTAAGTGGCGTGGTATCTGCTATCATGGTGGAAGAAGGGGATTACATCAAAACAGGTTCACCATTGGTGAAAGTGGCCAATCTTAATTCCGTTTGGGCCGTTTTTGATGCTTATGAAAACCAATTAAGCCAGTTTAAAACGGGACAGGGTATGGAAGTGACCACCACATCCTATCCGAATGAAAAATTTAAGGCTAAAATTTCCTTCATAGACCCGATTTTGAATACCCAAACCAGAACGCTGGAAGTACGGGCAGAACTCGATAATAAAAAGGGTATGCTAAAACCAGGGATGTTCGTTCAGGGCGAGGTAGAAGTTTCCAAAATGGAAGATAACGAAGTGTTGACCGTTCCGGAAAGTGCCGTGCTATGGACCGGTAAAAGATCTGTGGTCTATGTGCAACCCGATGCAAATTTTTCCATTTTTGAAATGCGTGAAGTGGAACTGGGTAACCTAATGAATGGCGTGTATGTGGTCAATTCTGGATTGAAATCAGGAGATCGTGTGGTCGCCAAGGGCACATTTACCGTGGATGCGGCTGCACAATTACAGGGTAAGAAATCCATGATGAACCAAGATGGTGGCAAAACCATGACGGGCCATGAGGGCCACATGGGTATGTCTTCCGCAATGAACATGGATTTTTCCGATGAAGCCGAAAGCAAGTTTGAACAATTGTTGGGCAGTTATATGAAACTAAAGGATGGTTTGGTTGCTTCCGATGCCACACATGTGCAGCACCTTGCAAAGGAAGGAGTAGTGGTTGCAAAGCAAATGAGCACAACCGACATGAATGATATGGCCAAGCAACACCTCGCTATTATCAGTGAAAAATTAACTTCAATTTCCAAAGCCAGCTCCCTCGAAAAACAACGTGAAGATTTTATTATGTTGTCTGAAAATATGATTATGGTGGGCAACCAAATGAAGGGCTTGAACGAGAAAGTGTTCGTACAACATTGCCCAATGGCCGACAATAACAAGGGGGCCAATTGGTTGAGTCTGGATGAGGAAATCCGAAATCCCTATTATGGCGATGCCATGCTCACCTGTGGTAGTGTAGTTCATACAATCGAATAGCAAAAAGCCCCGAAACTTGGGGCTTTTTTATGGGCTGTTTTATACAGTTGTTGTTATTTGATGGAATTTTAAGAGCTTGTAGAGACCTGATTGTCATTATTTTCCATAAGTTTAAAGATGATTCCATTAACTAAAACACGTATAAAATGAAGAAAAATTTCTTAAAGCAGTTTTTACTATTACTGCTGGTGGCCAGTACTGTGGCCGTCAATGCCCAAATGAAAAAAGTGGCCACGGTGGAGGGCATCACCGAGTACCAGTTGGACAATGGTTTAAAAGTATTGTTGTTTCCAGACAATTCTTCCCAGACCGTAACGGTGAACATTACCTATTTGGTCGGTTCCCGTCATGAAGGGTATGGGGAAAAAGGAATGGCCCACTTGTTGGAGCACATGGTTTTCAAGGGTACACCCAATCACCCGGACATTCCAAAAGAATTGTCATCCCACGGGGCCAGGCCCAATGGAACCACTTGGTACGACCGTACCAATTATTTCGAGACCTTCAATGCCACGGAAGAAAACTTGGACTGGGCATTGGATTTGGAGGCCGATCGTATGCTGAACTCCTACATCGCCAAAAAAGATTTGGAGTCGGAATTCAGTGTGGTTCGAAACGAGTTTGAAAGTGGGGAGAACAACCCATCGCGCGTGTTGATGCAGAAAGTGATCAATGCGGCCTTCGAATGGCACAATTACGGAAGCAGCACCATTGGTAACCGTTCCGATATTGAGCGGGTACCCATTGAAAATTTGCAGACCTTCTATAAAAAATTCTATCGGCCCGACAATGCCGTCCTCATGATCACCGGTAAGTTTGACGAAGCCGAGGTACTCAAGAAGGTACAGGACAAGTTCGGAAAGCTTAAAGCGCCGGCAATTCCTATTCGTGATTCTTACACGGAGGAACCTGAACAGGATGGTGAGCGCTATGTGAAGGTGTCCAGAGTGGGCGACCTTCAGATTGTTTCCATGATGTACCACACCCCAGCTGGGGCCGATGAGGACCATGCAGCCATGGCCCTAGTGGAAAATGTACTTACCGATACGCCTTCAGGTCGGTTGTATAAAAAATTGATCGAGACCCAAAAGGCCTCATCGCTTTGGTCGTTTATTCCCTTTACCAAAGAACCGGGGTTTTTCTATTTGAATGTGGATGTGCCTTCGGACAAAAGTGCCGATGAGGTTGAAAAGATCATTCGGGAAACCATGGATGGCCTGGAGCCCATTACCCAAGAAGAATTGGATAGGGCCAAGGCCAATATCCTTAAGGATATTGATGAGGTCAACCGAAATTCTGGTTATCTGGGTACTTATATGAGCGAATTTATCGGAGCTGGGGATTGGCGACTTTCTTTCATATTTAGAGATAGGGTGGAAGCCATGACCTTGGATCAGGTGAATGCTGCCATGAAAAAATACCTTATACCTACCAATAGGACCATGGGACGTTTTGTGCCCACCAAAGATCCTATTCGCGTGGCCATCCCGCATCCGGAAAATGTCGATGCTTTGGTTTCCGATTACAAAGGCAAGGAGGGCAAGGGTACTGGCGAGGCCTTTGATGTTTCCTTCGACAACATCCAAAACCGATTGGATTCGGGCAAACTGTTCGATAAAATTGAATACGGATTCATCGAAAAGGACAATCGTGGCAAAACGGTTATCCTAAGTTTCAATATGCGGAACGGGGATGTCAATAGCCTAATGAACCAAGGGATGGTGCCTTCTTTCACCGCATCCATGTTGGACAAGGGAACCACTTCGAAAACCAGGCAGGAAATAGAGGATGAACTGAGCAAATTGAAATCGTCCTTGAGCTTTTATGCACGAGACGGCAATATCTATACTTCCATAGAATCCACTGAGGAGAATTTGATGGGAACGTTGGAGTTGTTGATGGAGATCATCAAGAACCCATCCTTTAAGGAAGAAGAGCTTACCAAACTGAAGACCCAGCGCTTGGCCAATATCGAAAGGAACCGTACCGAACCGGGATATTTGGCTTCCAAACGGGTTTCCGAAATCAACAACCATTATCCCAAAGGACATCCGTTGTACAGTATGTCCACCGAAGAGGAGATAGCCGCCATCAATGCCGTAACACGTCAGGATTTGGTGGATTTCTATAACAAATTCTACGGTTTGGGCAGAAGCACCTTGGTGGTCATTGGAAATTTTGATTCCGATGCGTTGAAATCATTTATGGAAGAAAACTTCAAAGGATTTGAAAGTGAAGTTTCCTATGCCGAAATAAAAGATCCGTTTGTGATGAACAAAGCGGTGAATGAAAACATTATCACCCCAGATAAAAAGAATGCGGTTACGTATGGACTTTTGGGTGTGGAAATGAGCCAATACGATGATGACTATCCAGCTATGATCGTGGCATCGTCCATTTTGGGCGGCGGATTCTTAAATTCACGATTTGCGGATAGGTTGCGCCAAAAAGATGGAGTCAGCTATGGGGTTGGCGCCAATTTTTCCGGTGATGGTGATAAGGAGGATAAAAATTCATCCATCTTCCTGTACGCCATCTATAACCCCGATAATTTGGAAAAAGTACAATTAGGCTTCAAGGAAGAATTGGATCGTTTCATCGCCGATGGCATTACCGACGAAGAATTCACCAATGCCGTGAACGGTTGGATCCAAGGGCAAACGGTTTCCAGGGCCAAGGACAATGAACTTTCCTCTTTGGTGAACAATAACATTTACTACGAGAGGACCATGGATTTCCAAAAGAATCTGGAGGCAAAAATGAAGTCTTTGACCAAGGAAGATGTGGAAAAGGCCATTAAAAAGTACATCAAACCCTTTTCGGAATGGACCATTGTAAACGGAGGTGATTTTAAGTAAAACACTGTAAAACAATTATATAGCACCCCATTTTATGGGGTGTTTTTTTATGTGATTGGAAATGAGAAAAAATTTTAGTTAATATTTAGCCAACAAAAATTTTCGGATTCCAAACTGCAATACATTTACTATAGTTTTTAATTAATTGACTTATGAAAAACGCAAAGTCAACTGGAAAGTCATCTCCTGCAAAAGCTGTAAAGCCTGCTGCAAAGAAGACCACCCAAGCTACTGGTAAGAAGAAGTAACTTGGTGCTTTTGGCCTTACGTGGGCCATTTACTGGATACAAAAAGAAAACGCCCCGATCATTGATCGGGGCGTTCCTATTTTAGTGGTTTCCTGAACGGAAATTACATCATTCCTGGCATGCCACCTCCCATTGGAGGTCCAGCAGGCGTATCTTCCTTAATATCGGTCAATGCACACTCAGTGGTCAAGATCATACCAGCCACAGAAGCTGCATTTTCCAAAGCGATACGGGTCACTTTCTTGGGATCGATAATTCCCGCTTGAAGCATGTCCACATATTTGTCGGATTTGGCATCGTAACCGAAATCCTTTTTGCCTTCCAATACTTTGGAGATCACTACGGAACCTTCACCGCCAGCATTCTCAACGATGGTACGCAAAGGAGCTTCGATGGCCTTGGCCACGATTTGAACCCCGGTTGTCTCGTCCAAAGAATCGGTTGTCAATTTTTCAAGAACCTTTTTGGCGCGTACCAAAGCTACACCACCACCGGCAACAATACCTTCTTCAACAGCGGCACGGGTCGCGTGCAAGGCATCGTCCACACGGTCTTTTTTCTCTTTCATCTCAACCTCGGAAGCGGCACCCACGTAAAGTACGGCAACACCACCGGCCAACTTGGCCAAACGCTCTTGCAATTTTTCCTTATCGTAGTCGGAAGTGGTTGTTTCGATTTGGGCCTTGATCTGGTTTACACGGGCCTTGATATCGGAAGCTTTTCCTGAACCGTTCACGATGGTTGTATTGTCCTTATCGATGGTCACGGTCTCAGCAGTACCCAACATGTCCAAAGAAGCGTTCTCCAATGAGAATCCTCTTTCTTCAGAAATTACGGTACCACCGGTCAAGATAGCGATGTCTTCCAACATGGCTTTTCTTCTGTCACCAAATCCAGGAGCTTTAACAGCGGCAATCTTAAGACCACCTCTCAATTTGTTCACTACCAAAGTGGCCAAAGCTTGTCCTTCAACATCTTCGGCGATGATCAACAAAGGCCTTCCGGATTGCGCAACAGGCTCAAGAATCGGTAGGATTTCCTGTAGGTTGGAGATTTTCTTATCAAAAAGAAGGATATATGGATTGTCCAAATCGGCAATCATTTTATCCGTATCGGTTACAAAGTAAGGAGAAAGGTAACCTCTATCGAACTGCATACCTTCCACAACGTCCACGTAGGTATCGGTTCCTTTGGCCTCTTCCACGGTAATTACACCTTCTTTGCCCACTTTTGCGAAAGCAGTGGCGATCAAATCACCAATGGTTTCGTCATTGTTGGAAGAAATGGAGGCAACCTGCTTGATCTTATCAGAATCGTTGCCCACTTTTTTGGCCTGTTTTTCCAAATCGGCCACCAAAGCTTCAACAGCCTTGTCGATACCACGTTTCAAATCCATTGGATTAGCACCGGCAGCAACGTTCTTAAGTCCTTCCTTAACGATGGCTTGTGCCAAAACCGTTGCGGTAGTGGTACCGTCACCGGCTTGGTCGTTGGTCTTGGAAGCAACTTCCTTCACCATTTGTGCGCCCATATCCTCAAGGGCATCCTCCAATTCAATTTCTTTGGCTACGGACACACCATCCTTGGTAACTTGTGGAGCACCAAAAGATTTACTGATGATCACGTTTCTACCTTTTGGTCCCAAGGTTACCTTTACGGCCTCGGCCAATTTGTCAACGCCTCTTTTCAGTCCGTCACGTGCGTCTATATCGAACTTAATATCTTTTGCCATTTTTCTTTAGTTGATTTTTTAATTAAACAATTGCCAAAATATCACTCTCACGCATCATCAAATAGTCGGTACCGTCCAATTTGAGTTCGGTTCCGGCATATTTTCCATAAAGCACGGTATCGCCAACCTTAACGGTCATTTTTTCATCCTTGGTGCCAGGACCTACGGCAACAACAGTTCCCTTTTGTGGTTTTTCCTTAGCATTGTCCGGAATGATGATACCGGAGGCAGTCTTGGTCTCGGCCTGTAGTGGCTCGATCAGTACCCTGTCTGCCAATGGTTTGATTGTAACTTTAGCCATATTTTAAATTTTTAAGTATTTGTTTTTAGAAATTCTCCCTTCTATTGGGCAGAAATTGTGCCAATGCACAAAAACTGACATTCTGGAAAACAAAAATGCCAGCTTGTCATTTAAGCTGGCATTTTTGTTTTTTTTTGTCACATTGATTAACCACCAATAGTGTCCGATGGACTTGTGGTATTTGCTGGTGGCAATTGCTCAGGAACCGATTCTGGAACAGTTTCAGGAACCGTTTCTTCGATGTCATCGCCCTGGAGCAGTTTTGAATCCGCACCCGCGTAGCTTCCTTTCAAGGAAACATTGGAAACCAGAATCAATACAATCAAAATTGTGGCCAAGGTCCAGGTGCTTTTGTCCAAAAAGTCACCGGTCTTTTTTACACCTCCCACAACTTGGGTACCGCCACCACCGAACGATGATGACAACCCACCTCCTTTAGGATTTTGGACCATGATGACCAAAATCAACAAAAGGCACACGATAATGATCAATATCAAAAAAATTGTAAACGTGCTCATGTCTTTTTATTATTCTTTTTCTTTCTGCAGCTTCTTCACCGCCTGAATTTGGTCTGCAAAGAAACCACTTTTTTCTGGATATTTCAAACTCAATATTTTAAAGGCTTGAATGGCCTTTTTGTACTTTTTTTGCTCAAGATATACCTTGGCCAAAGTCTCCGTCATCAATTCGTTTTTATCGAATTTTGTGGAGTCCTTTATATCGAGTTTTACATTGGGCGCCTCCTTTGGGACAATTTTGGGGTTGTTCTCGATAAATCGGTCCAAGAGCTCGAATTTTTTCTTTCGCTCCAGTTCCTCCATCACATTTTCTTCCGACTCTTCCGCTTCAAGTTCATCGGTAGTCGAGGTAAGTTGCAGCCATTCGGTGAACGAATGTTTTTCCTTTTTGGTGAAGGGGATGGGTTTGCCCAATTTCAAATCGGTTTCAGATTCCGAAGGCTGTTCTTTTTGGATGTGCAGTTCTGGTTTTTCTTCGGATGACTTGGATTCAAAAAGTTCGGGATTGAGAATCTGTTCGGCATCCTTAAGGTTCTGGGGCAATGCCGGCTCATCGGATACGGCAAGCATGCTTTCCGCATTTGGATTTGGTTCCACTGCTTCCGAAACGGCATTTTGTTCTTCCAATTTGGAACCGCGTCCCGCAATGGCATCCGCTATATTATTCTGTACAAACTCCTGCGAGGTGATGTAATCGAAAAGCACATCCCGATCAGTGGTATGGGCAGCCGTCACTTTCAGGGCATTGTTGTATTTGTAACTGTCCAGATTTTTCAATCCCTTCAAATGCAGGGCGCGTGCCGCCTGAAAATAGGGATATTCCTCAATAATATCCTCCAGTTCCCGTGTTTGTTTTGGGGACAGGATGGTATTGGAGTTTTGAAGAATATGTATAAAATCCGAAACGTTCATAAATTACCAATTACCCAAGGATGCGTTGAAAATATCCTGTGTCAACCGTTCAAAAATCTCTTCATGGGCCGCTGCTTGAATCGAGGTCAACGAAGCAGCCGCATCAAAATCGTAAAAGAAGGAAAAACGGCGTTCAAAGTCCGCGTCCTCCTTGGTGGTGTTGAAGAACCGAACGTTAACGCTCATGGTCAATCGGTTCTGCGCGGTCCGTTGGTCCGCCGTGGCCGTCATCGGAATCACCTTGTATTCCACAATTTCACCTTCGTAGACCAGATCTCCGTTGCTTCCCGTAAGCGAGAGACTGGTCAAGTTGTTGATCAAATCTTGCAGGGCCAATGTAAAATCACGGTCCAATCCCGGGACAATGGTAGAACCTGGGGTTTGGTCCGCATAGTTTTGGAAAAAATTGACCTGAAAAGTGGTCGCCGTACCGATGTCGGCCCCGGAAAAATTATAGGCCCCGCAACTATAGAGTGACAGGAGCAAACCCATAATTCCAATCTTAATGCTATTTCTTCGCTTCATAATCAATTCAAACATAACAATAATTGGATTACAGGTCGTATTGTTTGATTTTTCGATATAATGTACGTTCCGAAATGCCCAGTTCGGCTGCGGCGGCTTTTCGTTTACCGTTGTTGCGTTCCAAGGATTTTTTGATCAGCTCAATTTCCTTTTCCTGTAAAGATAAGGTTTCTTCCTCCTCAATTTCCTCTGCAAAATGGTAACGATCTTCCTGGGGTATCGGAGCGGGTGCTTGCACAGGAGCTTCCATTACCGGCTCGGGCAATCGGAGCACTTCTGTGGTTGCATCTTCTTCCAGGTCGATTTCTTCTTCGTCCTGACCATTTCCGTAAATTTTACGGATCAGGTTTTCATTTTCTTTCTGCACTTTGGAAGAATCGTTGTGTTTCAACAACTCCAACGTCAGTTTCTTCAGGTCGTTTAGGTCGCCTTTCATATCAAAAAGCACCTTGTACAAAATTTCACGCTCGTTGCTGAAATCGCCTTCCTTTTTGGTCTGGCCCACCACAGCCGGAAGATTCGAACCTTGGGATTCGGGGAAATAACTTTGTAGGGTTGCTGACGAAATATTCCGGTTTTCCTCCAATACGGAAATCTGTTCTGCAATGTTGCGCAATTGTCGAATGTTGCCCGGCCAGCGGTATTTCAACAACAATTGAACGGCATCATCTTCCAAACGAATGGTTGGCATTTTGTATTTCTGTCCAAAATCGGAAGCAAACTTTCGAAACAACAGATGAATGTCCTCACGACGGTCCCGAAGCGGGGGCAAATGAATTTCCACGGTGCTCAAACGGTAATACAGGTCTTCACGGAACTTCTCCTTTTCTATGGCCTCGAACATATTGATATTGGTGGCCGCCACGATCCGTACATCGGTCTTTTGCACTTGGGAGGATCCCACTTTAAGGAATTCCCCGTTTTCCAATACCCGAAGCAAACGGACTTGGGTGGTGAGGGGCAGTTCCCCGACCTCGTCCAAGAAAATGGTTCCGCCATCGGCCACCTCAAAATAACCGCTGCGGGTTTGGGTGGCCCCGGTAAAGGCTCCTTTTTCGTGCCCGAACAGTTCACTGTCGATGGTCCCTTCTGGAATGGCGCCACAGTTTACGGCGATGTATTTGGCGTGTTTGCGGTGCGAAAGGGAATGGATGATCTTGGGGATGGCCTCTTTACCGACCCCACTCTCCCCGGTGACCAGGACGGAAATGTCCGTTGGTGCTACCTGAATGGCTTTTTCTATGGCACGGTTGAGCTTAACATCATTACCGATGAGCTCAAACCGCTGTTTAATGGATTGAACACTTTCCATGTATCAATTGTTCTTTGAGTAACCTACGGCTTCACCGATCAAGGTGGCGGAGGTGCATTCGTTGATCTTTACGTCGACAAAGTCGCCAATTTGGAAGTTTTCCTTTGGAAACACCACCACGGTATTCTGGGAATTGCGACCCATCCAATGGGCATCCGATTTTTTGGAAGGCCCTTCGATCAACACTTCTTCCACTTTGCCCACATGTTGTTGGGTTCGGTATAGGCCGTGTTTTTGTTGTAGGTCGATGATTTCGCGTAGGCGTCGTTTTTTGGTTTCTTCCGGTACATCATCCTCCATTTTTCGCTCTGCCAATGTGCCTGGACGCTCTGAATAGGCGAACATGAAACCGAAATCGTATTTCACGTATTCCATTAAACTCAAGGTATCCTGATGGTCTTCCTCGGTTTCCGTCGGGAATCCTGTTATCATATCCTGACTTATGGCACAATCGGGGATGATGCGACGAATATTGTCAATCAGTTCGAAATATTCCTCTCGGGTGTGCAAGCGGTTCATTGCTTTCAATATGCGGTTGCTACCACTTTGCACGGGCAGGTGGATGTATTTGCAGATGTTGTCGTATTTGGCCATGCTCTCGATCACATCCAATGTCATGTCCTGTGGATTGGATGTGGAGAATCGGATGCGCATTTTGGGCTGAGCCTGAGCCACAAGCTCCAACAATTTGGCAAAGTTCACCGAAGTGGCCTTTTGCATGTCGGAAGCTTTATCAAAATCCTTTTTGAGTCCGCCTCCGTACCAAAGGTAGCTGTCCACATTTTGGCCCAATAAGGTTACTTCCTTGAAGCCTCTTTCCCAAAGGTCGTTCACTTCCTCCAAGATGGATTGTGGGTCACGGCTACGTTCCCGACCGCGGGTAAACGGTACTACGCAAAAGGTGCACATGTTATCGCAACCACGGGTAATGGATACAAAGGCGGTGACTCCGTTGGAATTCAAGCGAACCGGGGCCACATCGCCATAGGTCTCATCCTTGGACAGGATCACATTTACGGCATTTCTTCCTTCGTCAATTTCCTGGATCAGATTGGGTAGGTCTTTGTAGGCATCCGGGCCCACGACCATGTCCACAATTTTTTCCTCCTCCAAAAATTTGCTCTTCAACCGTTCGGCCATACAGCCCAAAACCCCAACTTTCATACCTGGGTTGGTCTTTTTAACGGCGTTGAACTTTTCCAAACGTTTGCGCACGGTCTGTTCCGCCTTTTCACGAATGGAACAGGTATTTACCAGGACCAAATCGGCCTCGGCCAAATCTTGGGTGGTATTGAAACCTTCGTTGGCCAAAATGGAGGCCACAATTTCGCTATCGGAAAAATTCATTTGGCAACCGTAACTCTCAATGTAGAGCTTACGGGTGTTCTTTTCGTTCCCTGTCATCGCCAATGAGCTTCCTTGCTGGCTTTCGTCAATAATTTTCTCTATGCTTTCGTCCTTGATCATATGGGTTCAATGGGGTGCAAAGATAGTGCTTATTCCATTTTAGTGACAATTTGGCAGTATTTTTTAAGATTATGTTGTGGAATCAATTGTTAGTAGTAATTTAAAGTTCGAAAACAACTGACCGAACCCATGGATTTTACAAACATCACCCAACGCATCGGTGCGAGCGCACCCATAGAATTTGGAACCGTATTTAACAACTCTGTAGAGCTCTTTAAAAAGGTATGGCTACAGGGTTTCATTACCATTTTGTTGACCCTTTTGGCGATTCTGCCTTTTTACTTGGTTATTTATGCTCCCATGATAGCTATGGGCATTACTGATCCTGAAACCCTCAGACATAACCAAATGCCCCCGGTGTTCACCCTTTTTATGATAGTTTTTATGCCCATTTTCATGTTGGCCATAATGACCATTTCCTTGTGTTTGAACGCGGCTTTTCTTCGTATATGCCGTAAGTACGATCTTGGTGAAATGGGGAAGGACGATTATTTTTTCTACTTTAAAAAGGAGTATCTAAAAAAGGCCTTTGTATTGGCCTTGTTGATGCTTGGTTTGTCGTTGTTGGGCCTACTGGCCTGTGGCTTGGGAATTATCTATTTGGTGGTCCCCATGTATTTGTTTCCTGCTTTTCTTGCTTTTGACAAGGAACTATCGCCGATGGAAATTGTAAAATCCAGTTTTGCCCTGGGCAATAAAAATTGGTTGATGGTCTTTTTGCTGGTCGTAGTAACCGGGATTGTGGCCGAACTCGGCGTTGTACTTTGTTTTGTGGGTGTGTTCTTCACGGCCATGTTCAGTAAGATTCCTGCATATTTTATGTACAAGGATACGATAGGGTTGTCCATGGATATTTAATAAAAAACGCCCTTGATTCAAGGGCGTTTTTCTTTTTCTGTTCTTTTCAGAATCAATCCATCGAAATCATTTTGATGTGATTTTCATCTGCTTTGTTGTTGATGGCCGTGGCCCTTTCTTGGATCAATCGGTTTAAAGCGCTGATTTCCGTATCCAATTCCTTGGTTACTTCGGCAAAAAATGCTTTGGCCTGTTGGGTAGGCCGTTGGTCGCCTCGCTGCGAATCGGCCAAGAGAAATGCAATCCGGTTGTTGATGCGGATACCATAGTTCAATGGGTCTTGTCGGCTTTGGTTTTTGGTCATGTGAATGTTGTTCTCGATCACGGAAAGTTCGGTTTCAAAATCAGTGGCCATCTTTTGCAATTCGGGGTTGTCCTTGGTTTTGGCCTTGAGATAGTCCAAATCTTTCTTGATGTTCCTGATGTTGATGATGGCATTGTTGGCGCGTGTCACTTGATCACGAACGGCCATTAAAAAGTCAAATTGATCTTGAAAATCTTTTTGTGTATTGGGTATGCGTGGATCTTTCACAATGGAAAATTCTTGTTCCATGGATTGGCCATTATACGTGAGTCTTACCTTATAGTTTCCTGGAACAGCCTTCGGTCCTACATTGGGTGAAGAGTAGAATACCATTCCTTCAAATTCTTGGAAGCCGGGGTAGCGCATGTTCCAGACCATGCGGTTGCCACCCTTGGTCACCTCCAGTTTTTGGGTGGAGGCAGGGTTCAACTTATCCGGCTTTGCTGTGTTGGAAAAGCTTCGGATCACTGTACCATCCATTTCCAAAATATCCAAGGAAACTTGGTCGCCCTCTTTGATATCGTTCAAATAAAAATTGATGATTGCCCCATTGGGATGGTTTTCGCCCACCAATTTGGTGTCCGGCTCTTGCCACCCACCACTTTGGTGCATGCGGTAGGCCATGTCTGGTTGGTATAGGTAAAAATCGCTGTTCCTGACCTCGTCGGACAGTTGATGAAGTGGGGTCAGGTCATCGATCATCCAGAAACTTCTACCATGTGTGGCCGCTATCAGGTCGTTGTCCCTAACGTGAAGATCTCTAATGGAGGTAATGGGTAAGTTCAATTGGAAGGAAGACCACGACTCCCCGTCATCAAAGGAAACGAACATACCCCATTCAGTGCCGGCGTAAAGCAGTCCTTCCCGTGTTTTGTCAGCGCGAATGGCCCTTGTGTAGTAATTGTCTTTGATACCGTTGGTGATCAATTTCCATGTTTTGCCGTAGTCATCGGTTTTATATAGGTAGGGAGTGTAATCGCCAAATTTATAGGAAGTGGCCGCCACATACACGGTTCCCTTTTTAAAGGGACTTGGATCGATGCAGTTGATCATGTTCAATTTAGGGGATAGGGACGAGGGAGGGGTCACATTTTCCCAGGTAACGCCATTGTCGCGGGTTACATGGATCAAACCGTCGTCGCTACCAGTCCAGATCACCCCTTTTTCAAGAACAGACTCACTGATGACAAAAATGTTGGAATAAAATTCGGCCCCTGTATTGTCCTGGGTGATGGGACCTCCCGACGATTCGATGGTTTCTGGAATCCCTCTGGTTAGGTCCGGAGAAATGGTCTTCCAGGATTGTCCGCCATCGGTGGTTGCATGCAGGTAATTGGATCCTGCATACAACACATTCGAATCGTGCCTGCTGAAGGTAACCGGATAGTTCCAGTTAAATCGGTACTTCATGACTTCGGCCCCGGAACCTGCAGGGTTATCGGGCCATACGTTTGTGGAAATGGTCTGTCCGGTGGTGTGGTCCAATCGGTTCATGTAACCTTTATAGGTGCCTCCGTACACCAATTGATTGTTTTTGGGGTCTGGAGCCAAATGGGCACTCTCGCCGCCAGCGGTCGGTTCCCAATTAGCTTCGGTAATGGCTGCATCCGATGAGCGGTGCGATATACGTAGCGCAGTATTGTCTTGTTGTGCACCGTAAATGCGATAGGGAAAAATGCTGTCGGTCGCGATACGATAAAATTGGGCAGTAGGTTGGTTGTAATAGGTGGTCCAGTTGTTGCCGCCATCATTGGATATCTGTGCGCCTCCATCATCCGCTATGATCATGCGTTGGTTGTTGTTCGGGTCGATCCATAGATCGTGGTGGTCGCCGTGTGGCGCATTTTTGAGGGTAAATGTTTTTCCGCCATCCGTGGAGACTCCGTAGCTTACATTCATTACCCATACTTTGTCCACATTTTGGGTGTCGGCATAGATCCGACTGTAGTACCAAGCCCTTTGGCGGAGTGCGCGGTTGGTGTTTATTTTTTTCCAAGTCATTCCCGCATCATCGGATCTAAAGACACCTCCGTCCTTAGCTTCAATAATGGCCCAAATACGATCGGAATCCAATGGGGAAACGGCGATGCCTACGATACCCCAGGGAAAACCTGGCAATCCTGAACGGGTAGAGATGTCTGTCCATGTATCGCCACCATCCGTACTTTTAAACATTTTACTATCGGGTCCACCACTGTCCATGCGGTAGCCGTTGCGCTTCATTTCCCAAGTGGCCGCATAAAGGATCCGGCTGTTGTTGGGATCCATAATCAAATCCCCGGCCCCGGCCTTATCACTGACATATAAAATCTGTTCCCAATTTTTACCACCATCGGTTGAGCGGTAAACACCCCGTGTCTTATTGGGCTTCCAAAGATTTCCGATGGCTGCCACATAAACAATATCCGGATTTTTGGGATGGATACGGATTCGGGCAATATGTTCGGAGTCATCCAACCCAATAAATTGCCAGGTCTCACCGGCATCCATACTTTTCCAAAGTCCTTTTCCAGAGGAGACATTGCCGCGAAGCGTTTGTTCACCTTCACCCACATAGATAATGTTGGGGTCCGATTCCGAAACGGCGACGGCACCAATGGAACCCCCAAAATAGCCATCCGAAATACACTCCCAAGAATTTCCGGCATCGGAGGTTTTCCAAACACCACCGCCCGCTGTACCCATATAATAGAGGTTGGGGTCGTTGGTCACTCCGGTAACGGTACCTGCCCGTCCCCCACGGTGCGGACCCACCATGCGCCATTCCATGCCGTTGTACAGGGTTTGGTCATACGTTGTAGTGGTCTTGTTTTTTTTGCGTTGTGCAGTAGAGGGATAAAAGCAGAGCAGGGCAATGGCCAAAAGAAGGATGCGATGAGTCATTTTGAAGCGGTTTAGTTGGTTATCGACCTTAAAAATACTAATAATTTAAAGTTCAATTTGGATTCTATTTTTATAATTATTGATTTTGGATTTTGGTCGATTTACATCAAAATCAATAGTTTCAAATCTTAAAGTTTAAATTTTAATATACTTTTGTTACCACAAAACCCAGTGCATGCCAAAGAATTTAGTTATTGTTGAGTCCCCCGCAAAGGCCAAGACCATAGAGCGTTTTCTTGGAAAAGATTATCAGGTTGAGTCGAGTTTTGGACATATTGTCGACCTTCCTTCCAAAGAGCTCGGTGTTGATGTGGAGAACGATTTCAAACCAAAATACACTGTTGATAAAGAGAAAAAGGCCTTGGTGAAAAAGCTGAAGGACCTTGCCCAAAAAGCTGATATTATTTGGCTGGCCAGTGATGAGGACCGCGAGGGAGAGGCCATTTCATGGCATTTGGCCGAAGAGCTGAAACTCGATAAAAACAAGACCAAGCGCATTGTTTTCAACTCCATAACCAAATCGGCAATCCAAAAAGCCATTGAAAACCCAAGGGACATCAACTATAATTTGGTGAATGCACAACAGGCCCGAAGGGTATTGGACCGTTTGGTGGGTTACGAGCTTTCGCCAGTACTTTGGAAAAAGATAAAACCGGGACTCTCTGCAGGTAGGGTGCAGTCCGTTGCAGTACGTTTGATCGTGGAGCGCGAAAGGGAGATTGAAGCATTCAGTCCTGAAGCGTCGTTCCGAATCAAAGCGGAATTCAAGACAGAGGGAGGCAACACGGTCGCAGCACGACTGAACAATACGTTCCCAACCAAGGCAGCAGCAGAATCTTTTTTAAAGCAAAATATAGGAGCGGATTTTTCAGTGGCCGATTTGACCAAAAAACCGGCCAAAAAATCTCCGGCACCGCCATTTACAACCTCCACCTTGCAACAGGAAGCATCACGAAAATTGTATTTTTCGGTAAGCCGCACCATGCAGGTGGCCCAACGTTTGTATGAAGCAGGTTTGATTACCTACATGCGTACGGACAGCGTGAACCTTTCCAGTGAGGCACTTGCCGCTGCAAAGGACGCTATTCTACAAAACTATGGCGAAGAGTATAGTAAGGTCCGGAATTTTAAGGGCAAGACCAAAGGGGCACAAGAGGCCCACGAGGCCATTCGCCCCACCGATATGAAACTACAGTCACCACAATTGGAGCGGGACCAGTCCAAGCTGTATGAATTGATTTGGAAACGTACCCTTGCTTCTCAAATGAGCGACGCCGAATTGGAACGTACCAATGTAAAGATAAAGGCCAGTACGCATAATGAAGAGTTTATGGCCAATGGGGAAGTGGTCAAGTTTGATGGGTTCCTAAAGGTATATTTGGAAGGCACCGATGATGAGGACAGCTTGGAAGAGCAAGAGGGTATGTTGCCTGCACTTCGAGTTGGCGAGCCTTTGCAAAATATATTCATTTCTGCCACTGAGCGTTTCACTCGACCACCATACCGCTATACAGAAGCCTCCTTGGTGAAAAAGTTGGAAGAACTGGGCATCGGAAGACCCTCTACCTATGCGCCTACCATTTCCACCATTCAAAATAGGGGTTACGTGGAAAAAGGTACTATTGAAGGAACCGAGCGCAAGTATATGCAGTTGGTTTTGGAGAATGGTAAGCTATCCGACACCCAATTAACAGAAACCGTTGGGTCGGATAAGGGAAAAATGGTGCCTACCGATATTGGAATGATCGTGAACGATTTTTTGGTGGATCATTTTACCAAGATCTTGGATTATAATTTTACCGCCAAAGTAGAAGAAGATTTTGATGAAATAGCAGCTGGTGAGGAAGATTGGCAGCATATGATGAAGAACTTTTACAAGGAGTTTCATCCCAATGTCATCGAAGTTGAGGAAAATGCGGAACGTGCCAGTGGTGAACGTGTTTTGGGCACCGACCCCAAAACCGGCCGACAAGTGTCCGTTCGATTGGGTCGTTTTGGACCCATGGTGCAAATCGGCACTGTGGAAGAAGAAGAAAAACCCCAGTTTGCGAGCTTATTGCCCGATCAGTCCATAGGTACCATTACTTTTGAAGAAGCGATGGAGCTATTCGAGCTACCTAGAAAGTTGGGCGTTTATAAAGGGGAAGAGGTCGAGGCCAATGTAGGCAGATTTGGACCCTATGTGCGCTTTGGTAAAAAGTTTATTTCGTTGGATCAGGGCGAAAGTGCATTTGATGTGGATTTGGATCGCGCCATCGAATTGATCCAGGCCAAGGAAAAGGCAGATGCCCCCATCGCCAAATATGAAGGATTGGATGTGACGAAGGGCAAAGGTAGGTTTGGACCCTTCATTAAATGGAACGGCATTTTCATCAACGTCAATAAAAAATATGATTTTGATAACCTATCCCAATCCGATATCGCCGAGTTGATCGAGGACAAAAAGAAAAAGGAGGCCGAGAAGTTGGTCCAGGAATGGCCAGAGGAAAAAATCCGTATCGAAAAGGCAAGATGGGGAAGGCACAATATTATAAAAGGTAGGGTAAAAGTGGAACTCTCCAAGGATGTGGATCCATTGAAATTGACTTTGGAAGAGGTCAAGGCCCTCATCGAATCAAAAACACCGAAGAAAAAAGCCAAGGCAAAAGCAAAGAAATAGTATGGCGTTCGATTTTCTGGTTCCAGTAAAGGACAAGGTACTGGCCCATTCCGAATTATTGCCACAGCAAGCACTGGGCAAAAATGTTTTTGTACACACCGAAAAGGACGGACTCCCGGTTTTTGCCCACGCCGATGTAGCCATATTTGGCGTTTTGGAATCCCGCAATGCTTTTGAAAAGAAACCCGAAAAGTTGGATGTGGACGAAGTGCGCATCCAATTGTACCGATTGATGATGGGCAACTGGAATTCAACCATCATCGATATCGGTGATGTGGAAGAGGGCGATACGGTGGAGGACACCTATTTTGTGGTGAAGGAAATCGTGGCCGGATTGCTCGAAGAGAATATTATTCCCATTGTAATAGGACTTACCCAGGATATTACCTATCCAACCTATCGTGCGTTTGATAAGATCCGCGATATGGTCAATATCGTTTCCATCGACAGTCGGTTCGATTTTGGCGAGGATGATGAATTGATTTCCTCCCATTCCTATATGAGTAAGATCATAACCGATAAACCCAACAACCTTTTCAACTTTTCCAATATTGGCTATCAAAGCTATTTCAATGCCCAGGAAGAGATGGACCTCATGGAACGCTTGTTCTTTGATGCCTACCGATTGGGTGAGATTGCTGCCCATATTGAATTGGCAGAACCTGTTTTGCGCAGCAGCGATATCGTTAGCCTTGATCTCAGGGCCATTCGTGCCAGCGAAATGGGCTGGTCCAAAAACTTTTCCCCCAACGGATTTACCGGAAGGGAAATTTGCGCGATTGCGCGATATGCCGGTATCAGCGACCGGGTCTCCCTGTTTGGCATCTACGAAGGGGAGAATTCCAACCAGGCATTTCAAATGATCGCCCAGATCATTTGGTATTTTATTGAAGGGCTCAGTTTCCGTATCAAGGAACAGCCCAGCTCAAAGAGCGAAGACTTCACAAAGTTCACCGTCCCCACGGATACGGAAGAATTGGTGTTCTACAAAAGCCACGTTACCGAAAGGTGGTGGGTAGAGGTGCCATCAATTTTGGCCGAACATACTAAAACAAATCCGGTGGCGTTATTACCATGCACCGAAGGGGACTATTTGGATGCTTGCAACCAGATCATTCCAGAAAGGTGGTTCAAAGCCTACAGAAAAGGCTTTAACTAAACAAATTAATTTTTGAGCATTAATCGTGTTTGCACAATAATTTATTCAAAAATCAGTTTTGAGAGTAATGAATTTGTGTTTCACAGTTTATAATCTTGAATCGAATAATTTAACCTAAAGTATGAGAAAGCTATTCTTTTCATCTATAGCACTTGTTTTTTTGCTTACCAGTTGTGGCTCTAAATCAAGATCAAAAGGTGAACTAGTTGGGGTAAGTGGTAAAAAATGGCATCCAGAGAAACCCTATGGAATGGAACTGATTCCCCGAGGCGCCTTTGTTATGGGTAAGGCTGAAGAGGATCAGGCAAAAGTGTTGAACGCACCGACCAGAACGGTGACCGTTCGTTCCTTCTATATGGACGACACGGAAATCACGAACAGTGAGTACCGTCAATTTGTGGAGTGGGTAAAGGATTCCATTGTTAGGACCAGATTGGCCATCTTGGCCGATGAATTGGGAATGGGTCCGGATGATGAAGGTATCGGGGAGTACGCTTTCAAGGATACCGACACCACCGAACTATCTGCCTACGACAAGTACATGCTCGACAATTATGCAGGCCTGGGTGAAACCGGCTACGAAGGAAGGGCATTGAACAAAGATGTGGATCTGATCTGGGATACTTCCGAGTATCCGGATGAGTATTACTCCGAAGTGATGGATTCCATCTACTTGCCGGAAGAGGAAAGCTACAATGGTCTTAGGAGCATCGACGTAACCAAATTGAAGTACAAGTACAACTGGATGGATATTGAAGCTGCCGCACGTTCCAGAACAGGTAACAGAAAAGACTTCATTAAACAGGAAGAGTTGGAAATCTACCCGGATACCACCGTATGGATCAGGGATTTCGAGTACTCCTATAACGAACCCATGCACAACGATTATTTTTGGCACGATGCCTACAGTGATTACCCAGTAGTGGGTGTCAACTGGATGCAGGCCAAGGCCTTCTGTAACTGGAGGACCAAGTTCAAAAACGACGACCAAAAAAGCCGTGGCAAACAATTCGTGAACCAGTTTAGGTTGCCGACCGAAGCTGAGTGGGAATATGCCGCACGAGGTGGTATCGAAGGAGGAACCTATCCTTGGGGTGGTCCGTACGTGATCAGTGATACCGGTTGTTTTATGGCCAACTTTAAACCACAACGTGGAGACTATGCAGCCGATGCGGCATTGTATACGGTAGAAGCCAAATCATTTGAACCAAACGATTACAACTTGTACAACATGGCCGGTAACGTATCGGAATGGACCAATTCCAGTTTCGATCCAGGGGCCTACGAATATTTGTCCACCATGAACCCGAACGTTGGTTCCGGACAAAACAAGAGAAAAGTAATCCGTGGGGGATCTTGGAAGGATGTTGCCTACTTCCTACAAGTAAGTACCAGGGATTACGAGTACCAAGATTCCGCAAGAAGTTATATCGGATTCAGAACGGTACAGGACTACATGGGTGAGGAAGACTCAACCAATGGTAGAAGTGGATTATAAGCATTGAAAATTAGAGAGAACATTATATAAATAGCAATTTAGTAACCAAATACTTATTTATATAACTTAATTAAAACTAGAATTATGGCACAGTCAAAATCAACAAAAAAGCTGTTTAACATGGCCTACGGGCTTGGAGCATCGGTAGTAATCATCGGTGCATTGTTCAAGATCCTTCACTGGGAATTTGGACCACTTACTGGTGGACTTCTTCTTGCTGTCGGACTTATTACCGAAGCATTGATCTTCGCTATCAGTGCATTTGAACCAGTAGACGACGAATACGATTGGTCTTTGGTGTATCCTGAATTGGCCGGTGGTCAACAGAGCGCTTCCAGAAAACAAGAGGCTAAAGATGCCAAGGAAGCTGAAGGTCTTCTTTCCAAGAAATTGGATGAATTGCTTAAAGAAGCCAACATCGATGCCGATTTGTTCTCCAGTCTAGGTGAGAGCATCAAGAGTTTTGAAGGTGCTGCCAAAAATATCGCTCCTACAACAGATGCTATCCAGCACACCAAGAAATACTCTGAAGAGTTGTCTCACGCTGCCGCTCAAATGGAATCCTTGAACAGCTTGTACAAAGTACAGTTGGAAAGCGCTAGCAGACAAGCTTCCATCAACGAGGAAGTAGTGCAGAACGCAGGTGCGTTGAAAGAGCAAATGGAATCCTTGGCTACCAACCTTTCTTCCTTGAACGGAGTTTACGGTGGTATGCTATCCGCTATGGGTGGTAGAAACTAATTAGACGTTTTGATCAACAAAAAACAAACCCAAATCAAATTAATTTTTAAAATCTAATTAGAAAAACATGGCAGGAGGAAAACAAACACCACGTCAGAAGATGATCAACCTAATGTACTTGATCTTCATCGCGATGTTGGCCCTGAATATGAGCAAGGAAGTACTTGCGGCTTTCGGACTTATGAACGAAAAGCTGGAAACTTCGAATACGAACATGGATACCAATAACGCTAGCTTCTTCGCTAGTTTGGAAACCAAAGCTTCGGAAAACGAAGAAGAGTACGGAGAATTGTACGAAGATGCTCAGAAAGTAAAGGAACTTTCAGATGACTACTACAGTTATTTGCAAGGTTTGAAGACAGAAATGACCAAGGATTTGGAAGATCCCAAAGATTATGTGGTCATGGACAAATCCGATTACCTGGACCAAAAATTCTTCCAGGGCGACAATTTGGGCCCAGAAGGAAAGAAGTTCATGGAATACATCAACAATTACCGTGAAGGTGTGATCAACGCATTGCCCGAAGGTAAGTTTGAATCATTGAAAGCTGCGGTTAAAGCTCGTTTTGCTACCGGTGATGAGGATGGAAAGGTTGAAAAGAGAGACGGTACCCGTCAAGATTGGATCAACTACCACTACGAAGGATTTCCTTTGGTAGCCTCATTGACCAAAATGACCCAGTTGCAGGCCGATATCAAAACTACCGAGCAAGAGGTGTTGAAAACCCTTTTGGAAGGTGAGTTGACCGAGGCGGTTTCTTTGACCAACTTCGCCAGTGCATTGTCCGCTCCAAAAACTGCTTACTATGCAGGAGAAAAGTATGATGGTAAGATCATTGTTAGCAAGACTGACAAGACTTCCACTCCTGTAAAAGCGGAATTGACTTTGGACGGAAGACCATTGACCGAAGGTAAGGATTATGCATTGGAAGCTGGTGGTATCAAAATGTTGATTAGTGCCGGTACCCCAGGTGACCATACTATTAAAGGAACCATGACCTATATGCAGGATGGAGTTGAAGTGCCAGTGGAAGTGAACAACACTTTTGCAACCATCTCCATGCCGAATGCAGCGGTAATCTCTGCCGATAAGATGAACGTAGTGTACCGTGGTGTGGCCAACCCAATGACCATTTCCATTCCTGGTATCCCTGATAACAAAGTTTCGGCTTCTGCTCCTGGTTTGACCAGAAGAAGCGGTAGCAACTATATCATGAACCCAGGTACAGGTAGAACAGTGACCATTACTGCTTCAGGTACATTGCCCGATGGTAAAGGTATCCGTACTTCCTCTGAGTTCCGTATTAAGGATATTCCAAGACCTAGCGGTACCGTTCGTGGTGAAGCTGGTAGCGTACAGATGCCAAGAAAGAACTTGGAAATCTCTACCATCAGTGCCATGTTGGAAGACTTCGACTTCGATTTGAACCTTGGTGTTAGCCAGTTCAAGTTCAAGGTTCCAGGTCAGCCTACCGTGGTTGTTAACGGAAACAAATTGGATGCCAGAGCCAAGTCTGCCCTTGCTAGAGCAGGTAGAGGTGATGCCGTTCAGATATTCGATATCCAAGCTTACATTACCAACAACAAGAGCTACAAGTTGAAGAAAGTATCGCCTGTTGTGGTTGAGCTTACAAACTAAAAAGTATATAAGTGATCATGAATTGGAAAAATGCATTATTGATCGGATTGTTGGGTGTTTTGCCCGTATCCCTGATGGCCCAGGCAAACATTTTGAATGCCAAGTTGCCGGATGATATCGGGAAAAAGACCGAGGCTCAAATAGAACAAGACGCCGATGAACCCCTACCTTATGGTTATGTGGACGATAGGGACATCCTTTGGTCCAAGACCGTGTGGGAAATCATCGACCTTGATGAGCGTGTCAACTTTCCGTTGTACTACCCAACCGATACCGTGGGTATCGGGGCGGACAGAAGGTCCTTGTACCACGTTTTGATGAAGAACATCAGGAACGGGAACTTGACCGAGGTGTATGCCGACTCCTATTTTACTGAAAAAAGGAAGTTGTCCGACCTTTCCGCAACCTTGAGCAAAGTGGATACCACCGACCTTGGGTACGAACAATTGAACGCCGGTGAGCGCATTTCCCCTGAGTTTATCAACCAAAGGGACCTGACCGCCGCTGATATTGAAGAGTACCGCATCAAAGGAATCTGGTATTTCGATAAGCGCCAAGGGGAGTTAAAGTACCGTTTATTGGGCATTGCACCTGTTGCGCCGGACGTAAACTTTATCGATGACGAATCGATAGACCCGGGAGAGAACAAAGTTGAATTGTTCTGGGTTTGGTACCCTGCAGCACGTCAAATTCTGCACGATGCCAAAGTGTACAACCAGCAAAACTCGGCTCGACCCATTTCCTTTGATAACCTTTTGAACGCAAGACGTTTCAACGGGGTGATCTACAAAGAGGAAAACGTTCACGAAGATCGTGAGATAAGCGACTATATTTTTGACAATGCATTGTTCCAGCTACTGGAGGCCCAACGAATCAAAGAGGCCATCAGAAACAAGGAACAGGATATGTGGGCTTATTAATGAGGCCCCACTTTGAAAGCGAATAGCGAATCAAAGTTGTAGGCCGAATTAATCCCGAAGCAGTTTGGGATGGCCTAATAAAAATTTCCAATTCAATACAACTAACGCCGCACTTTATGTGCGGCGTTTTTTTTATATAAAAATGATAAAGACCCTATTTGGGTCAAAAAGCGTTCCCTAATTTTGCCGTATGTTGGATTATATCGTAGTTGGTTTGGGTTTGGCAGGAATATCGTTCTGCGATACCTTGGAGCGTAACGGAAAAACCTTTCACGTGGTTTCCGATGCGTCCCAACAGGCCTCACAGGTGGCGGGCGGATTGTACAACCCCGTTATTCTAAAAAGATTCACCATGGCTTGGAAGGCCGGTGATCAAATGGAAGCCGTGAGGCCATTTTACCAACAGCTGGAGGAAAAACTTGGGGTAACCTTGGATCATCCACTTCGTGTATTGCGAAGGTTTGCCTCAGTAGAAGAGCAAAATACCTGGTTTGAAGCTGCCGATCGTCCCGGATTGGAGCGTTTTTTATCCACCAAGATCTTGCCCAACCAAAATCCAGCGTTGGATGCCCCTTTTGGTTTTGGGGAAGTAATGCATACCGGCAGAATCGATACGGCGTTGTTGATCAAAGCCTATAGAGCCTATTTGGAACAAAACGACCTCCTTACATTTGAAAATTTCAATTTTGGGACATTACAATTATCCAAGCAACATGTTTCGTACAAAGGAATCGAGGCCAAACAGTTGGTGTTTGCCGGTGGATATGGCCTCAAACAGAACCCTTATTTCAACTACTTGCCTCTAAACGGCACCAAAGGGGAACTGCTGATCATAAAAGCGCCCGATTTTAAAGAGGAAAGTGTCATCAAGTCGTCCGTGTTCACCATTCCCTGGGGAGAAGATCTTTACCTCGTCGGAGCCACCTACAAGTGGAAGGATAAAACCAACTTGCCCACAGAAGAATCCAAAAATGAGCTTTTGGATAAACTGACGACCTTTTTTAAATGTGATTTTGAAGTTGTGGACCACGTTGCGGGCATTCGCCCAACCGTTTCGGATAGAAGGCCTCTGGTCGGGCAGCATCCCAAACACCAAAATTTGTATGTATTGAATGGTTTTGGGTCCAGAGGAGTACTTATTGCACCCTATGCATCACAACAATTATTCAGCTTTATAGAGGATGGACAAGCACTGGATCCAGAAATTGACATCCAGAGGTTCACCAAAAAACACTTCAGGAATTAGTTTTCCACTGCGTGCTTGTGCTGTTGTACCGAATTGGCGTCGTACTTCACAAAGAAATTGATCCAAATATTTCGGGACAATCGAATGATCACAGGCATAAACACAACCAAAGTGCCCACTATGGCAATAAATGCGGTTTTAAGCGATGCACCCATAAATAGGAAGCTGATCACAAAGGCAGCCACCGCAAAGGCGATACCAACTGCATAGCTCACGTACATGGCGCCGTAAAAAAAGGAAGGTTCAATTTTATATTTTAAACCACAGTGGGAACACCGCTCATGCATTTTAAAAATTTGCGTTAGCATATACGGATTTGACTTTTCATACATGCTCTCCTCTTGGCATCTTGGACAACTTCCTGTTAAAATGCTGTAGAGTTTGGTTCCTTTTTTTAACATTTGCACCGATTTTTACGCAAAAGTAAAAATACCCTTGGTTTTGTAATGTAATTCAAGTCACAAAAAATGCTAAATGTCCATAATCTTTCCGTAGCCTTCGGAGGTGAATATTTGTTCGAGGAAATCGCGTTCCGTTTAAACGGTGGCGATCGAGTAGGACTTATTGGAAAGAACGGCGCTGGAAAATCCACCTTGCTGAAATTGCTTTCCAAGGAAATGTTCCCGGATGAAGGCACCATCGCCATGGAAAAGGACATCAAGATCGGTTTTTTGAAACAGGACATCGATTTTGAACAAGGGCGTACCGTGTTGGACGAATCCTATCAGGCCTTTGCCGAGATCAAATCGCTGGAATTGCAGTTGGATGAGATCAATACCGCACTGGCTGAACGTACCGATTATGAAAGTGATGGCTACCATCAATTAATGGTAGATCTGAACGATGTGACCCATCGGTATGAAATATTGGGAGGGTATAATTACCAAGGGGATACCGAAAAAGTATTGCTCGGACTCGGTTTTAAGCGGGAAGATTTCAACAAGCTGACCGATACCTTTTCAGGAGGTTGGCGTATGCGCATCGAATTGGCAAAGCTGCTACTTCAAAATAACGACGTTTTGCTATTGGATGAGCCGACCAACCACTTGGATATCGAATCCATCATTTGGTTGGAGCAATTTTTGAACAATTATTCCGGTGCCGTGGTCATTGTTTCCCACGATCGAATGTTCTTGGACAATGTAACCAACCGTACCATTGAGATTTCGCTGGGCAGGATCTATGACTACAATAAACCCTACACCAAATTTTTGGATTTGCGCAAGGAAATCAAGGAGCAACAGCTGAGCGCACAAAAAAATCAAGAAAAGCAGATACAACAGACCGAGAAGCTGATCGAGAAATTTAGAGCCAAGGCGAGCAAAGCTTCCATGGCGCAATCGCTGATCAAGAAGTTGGATAAAATGGAGCGTATTGAGGTGGACGAAGAGGATAGCAGCGTCATGAACCTTCGTTTTCCAGTATCCGTTACACCAGGCAAGGTGGTGGCAGAATTGGAAGATCTTTCAAAAAGCTATGGTAAGAAGCAAGTGCTCGAAGGCATCGACCTCTTGGTGGAACGTGGCAGTAAAACCGCTTTTGTAGGTCAGAACGGTCAAGGAAAGACCACTTTGGCCAAAATCATTGTAGGGGAATTGGATCATGAAGGTCATGTGAAAATGGGCCACAATGTGCAGTTGGGCTACTTTGCCCAAAACCAAGCAGAGTATCTCGATGGCAACAAGACCATATTGGACACCATGATCGATGCGGCCAACGAAGACAACCGTAGTAAGGTGCGCGATATTCTGGGATCCTTTTTGTTTCGCGGTGATGAGGTGGACAAATACGTGAAGGTACTCTCCGGAGGGGAACGTAACAGATTGGCCTTGGCCAAAATGCTGCTGCAGCCCTTCAATGTGTTGGTAATGGACGAACCTACCAACCACCTCGATATCAAATCCAAAAATGTACTCAAGCAGGCCCTGCAAAAATTTGAAGGCACTTTGATCTTGGTTTCGCACGACCGGGATTTTCTTCAAGGACTTACCAACCGGGTGTATGAGTTTAAGGATGGCGGCATTAAAGAATACCTAGGGGATATCGATTTTTACTTGGAACAACGGAAATTGGCCGACTTTAGAAATTTGGAAAAGGGCGACAAGAAGGTAGTGGAAAAGACCCAGACCGAATCCAAGGAAAACGATTACCAGACCCAAAAGAAAATGAAATCCCTCAAGAATAAGTTGAGTGGGGTGGAAAAGCGTATTTCCCAGTTGGAAAAGGATATTGCGGACATTGACCATGATCTGCTCATGGATTATGATGCGACCATAGCCAACCCCGGCTTTTTTGACGGATATCAAGGAAAAAAGAAGGAACTCGAAACACTCATGGAAGAGTGGGAAGATCTTTCCCATGAACTGGAGTCCCTGTAATTGCCCCCACATTCAACTTTTAAACCACAGCTTTTGGCTGGTTCACAACATTTTACCGCACCTTCATCGATTTAATTTGTAGGGTTTTTCAACTTATGCGTACTTTGTAAGTAAATTCTTTACAAATAAATAAGTATTCAATGAATCGATTGGCCATTTTATTCTTCTTTTTAACGACTTCCGTAGGAACGTTGTTTGCCAGTGGGCAGGTTTCCCAAAGGGAAAAGGATGTTTTATTGGATCTGTATCATAGCACCGATGGACAAAACTGGAAGGTGACCTGGAACCTCGAAGAACCCGTCAATACATGGAAGGGAGTTGAGGTAAAGGATGGACATGTTGTCGGCATTACCCTTTTCATGAACAATTTGAGCGGTGTACTGCCCGAGAGTTTGGGCAAATTAAAACAGTTGACGACTTTGAATTTGGCCTTCAACAATATTACCGGTGTATTGCCCAAGGATATTGTTAAACTGGAAAATTTGAAAGTTTTCCGTTTGGAAATGAATCGAATTAAGGGTGGAATTCCACAAGAAGTGGGTCAACTGCAAGCGTTGGAAGTTTTTTCCATGTTCAACAACTTTTTGACCGGCCCTATTCCCGAATCCTTCGGTGAAATTAAAAACCTGAAGGAACTCAACCTATCTAGCAATAACTTAAAAGGCATTATTCCCAAAACCATTGGAAATCTTGAAAAGTTGGAGACTTTGGGTCTTTTCGAAAATAGTTTGGAAGGAGAGATACCCTCTGAAATCGGAAAATTGGGCAAGCTTAAGGAACTGGTATTGGCCAATAATCAATTGGGAGGTGAAATTCCCAAGGAATTTGGACAATTGGCAAGTTTGCAAATTTTACAGCTTCAGAACAACAGGTTCAATTCTTTTACAGGTTTGAAAGCCATGGATACAAAACAGTTCTTGGTTTTCGATACCGATGATAAATCGCTTAATCCTAGATTTAATGATTTTCAATTTGATCGCTCCCGAATGGCAGACACCAAATTCGAGGACGATGAAAATAATGAGTAGTTAGTTATTACTTTAGTTTGTTTGGTTAGGGGATGCCGTTTGGGGTCCCCTTTTTGCATTTGACCAGATTTAAAATGCATTTTATGAAATATTTAACCATTGTAAAAAAAGTAGGGAATAGTTTTGCACCAACTAATTCGACTTGCGCATGCGAAAGCTGATTATTTCTGCTGTTTTGGGTGGAATCTTAATTGTGGCCTCCTTGTATTTTGCCGGGGTAATTGCCGGAAGTAAGGACAACAGGAGACCTACTGCTCCCAAAGTGATCAAAACCGTTTTTGTGGATACGGTCCAAAATGGTACTGTACCGCTAGTGGTGCCTGCCAATGGAAATTTGAAGGCCAAAAAACGAGTGGAACTGTATTCCGAGGTGCAAGGCGTTTTTAGGCCCGGTAGCAAACTGTTCAGAACAGGGCAGGAATATAGCGACGGACAAACCCTGATCCGAATCGATGCCAGCGAATATTTTGCCTCGGTACAATCGGCCAAAAGTGTGCTCTACAACCTGCTCACTTCTATTATGCCGGATCTACGCTTGGATTACCCCGAAATCTATCCCAAGTGGCAAAACTACCTGAACAGCTTTGATCTGGATAAAACAACCCCGCCGCTGCCGGAAATGGAGACGGAGCAAGAGAAATTCTTTATAACTGGCAGACAGATCGTTTCCAATTATTATAATGTGAAAAATTTGGAGCAACGTTTGTCCAAATACACCATGACGGCGCCTTTCAGTGGTATACTCACCGAGGCTTTGGTAACCGAGGGTTCCTTGGTGCGCCCCGGCCAAAAGTTAGGGGAGTTCATCAATACGGGACTATATGAATTGGAAGTATCGGTAAGCAAAACCTATGGTGACTACTTAAAGGTGGGCAATAAGGTTGAACTGTCCAATTTGGAAAAAACCGCAACATATGTTGGTGAAGTCACCCGTGTGAATGGTAGGGTGGATCAAGGTTCACAGACCATTACGGTATTTATAGAAGTAAGAGGCGAAGACCTGAAAGAAGGCCAGTACCTCGAAGCGACCCTAGAGGCTAGGGAAGAAACCGATGCCATAGAGATCAATAGGGCCTTGCTGCTCGACAACGACCAAATTTTTGTGGTGAAGGACTCCATTTTGGATTTAATGTATGTGGATCCTGTTTATTTTACGGATAAGACCGTGGTACTCAAAAATGTTCCCGATGGCGAGGTTATTGTTTCCAAACCTTTGACCGGTGCCTATGCTGGAATGTTGGTGAAGATATTTAACGAAGGACCTACCCAAAACTAAGCTGCCGTGAGAAAAGTTATCTCGTATTTTATAAAATACCATATGGCGGTGAATGTCTTTATTCTGGCATTTCTCGTATTTGGTGTTGTAGGCATGCTTTCCCTTAAATCCTCCTTTTTTCCACTTACCGAATCCAAGAACATCCAAATAACCATTACCTACCCAGGCGCTTCCCCACAGGAAATCGAGGAAGGTATCGTACTTAAGATCGAGGACAACCTGAAAGGTTTGGAAGGCGTGGAAAGGGTTACCTCCACTTCCAGGGAGAACAGTGGTTCTATCAATGTGGAAATTGAAAAGGGCAGGGATGTGGACTTCATGCTGTTGGAAGTGAAGAACGCGGTGGACAGGGTACCTACCTTTCCCACCGGCATGGAGCCGTTGATTGTGGCCAAATTGGAAGCCGTGAGGCCAACAATAAGCTTTGCCATAAGCGGAAAGGATATCCCCTTGGTTACCCTAAAACAGATCGGTCGACAGATTGAGAACGATCTTCGGGCCATAGATGGAATTTCCCAGATTCAGATTGATGGCTATCCAGACGAGGAAATCGAAATTGCCGTCAATGAAAACAGCCTCCTGGCTTACGATCTTTCGTTCAATGATGTATCGCAAGCTGTGGCCAACCATAACATTTTGGTTACGGGGGGTAACATCAAGACCGATACCGAGGAGTACCTGATACGTGCCAACAACCGTTCCTATTTTGGGGATGAACTTTCCAATATAGTCGTCCGTGGCGATGCCACAGGTAGAACGGTACGTTTGAAAGATGTGGCCATCATTCGTGATCGTTTTTCAGAAACGCCGAATGCCACCTATTTTGATGGTCAGCTTTCGGTAAACATCACTATTACCAGTACCAACACGGAAGATTTGATCGGCTCATCCGAAAATGTGAAAAAATACATTGAGGAATTCAATCAAAAATACACCAATGTCCAGTTGCAAGTGGTGGACGATAGATCTATTACACTTACACAGCGTACCGAACTGTTGACAGAGAACGCAATAGTGGGTATGATTTTGGTTTTGGTCTTTTTGTCGTTGTTCCTGAATACCCGTTTGGCATTTTGGGTGGCCTTTGGACTGCCCATTGCATTTTTGGGAATGTTTGTGTTTGCACCCATGTTCAATGTGACCATCAATGTGTTGTCCTTGTTCGGGATGATCATCGTGATTGGTATTTTGGTGGATGATGGTATTGTGATCGCTGAGAACATTTACCAACATTATGAAGATGGAAAACCACCGGTAAAGGCGGCCATCGATGGAACCATGGAAGTGATTCCTCCCATCTTATCCGCAATCATCACCACGATATTGGCATTTTCCATATTCCTGTTTCTGGATAGTCGGATTGGGGAATTCTTTGGGGAAGTATCGGTCATTGTTATTTTGACTTTGGTGGTTTCCTTGGTCGAAGCCTTGATCATTCTGCCTGCCCACTTGGCCCATTCCAAAGCACTTCATCCCCAGGACAATAAACCTAAAACAGGTATTGCCCAAGTTTTTGCAAAGCTCAGGGTCATCAATAAAATGGGTGATCGTATCATGACCTACATGAGGGATAAATGGTACAGCCCGGCCTTGAAGTTTACCTTGAACTATAAGTTCCTGACCTTTGCCATTTTCTTTATGGCATTGGTACTTACGTTTGGCTCTATCGGCGGTGGAATTGTGAGAACAGCGTTCTTCCCGCAGGTGGCCAGTGATCAAGTTTCCATACAGCTTCGGATGCCCAATGGTACCAACGAAAAAGTGACCGATTCCATCATCAGTATGATTGAGGAAAAGGCCCATATCGTTAATGAAGAACTTACCGATCAGTTTTTGAAAGGCACCGGAAAAGTACTTTTTGAAAACATGATCAAAACCTTGGGACCTGGATCATCCACGGCAAGATTGCAGATTAACCTGTTGCCCGGCGAAGAACGCCCTGATGGAATACGGTCCGATATGGTAACCGGAAGGCTTCGAGAATTGGTGGGTCCCGTTATTGGCGTGGAAAGTTTGATCTATGGCTCAGGAGGTAACTTTGGAGGCAGTCCCGTTTCCGTTTCTCTTTTGGGCAACAACATTACGGAACTTAAGGCGGCCAAAGAAGAATTGAAGGCGGCCATGCTCAACAATGCCAACTTAAAGGATGTTACGGATAACGATCCTGCAGGTATCAAGGAGATTCGATTGCAGCTGAAAGAAAATGCCTATTTGCTCGGGCTTGATCTTCGCACGGTAATGAACCAGGTGAGAGCTGGATTTTTTGGTGCACAGGCACAACGGTTCCAGCGTGGACAGGATGAAATCAGGGTTTGGGTAAGGTACGACCGTGAAAACCGATCCTCCATTTCCGATTTGGATGAAATGCGGATCATGGCACCCAATGGCGATCGTATTCCATTAAAAGAAATCGCGTCCTATTCCATTGAACGGGGAGATGTTGCTATAAATCACTTGGATGGTCGAAGGGAAATCCAAGTATCATCGGATCTTACCGATCCCGAGACTACTAGTGGAACCGATGCCATGGCGTGGATTCGTACTGAGGTGATGCCCGATATTGTATCCAAATACCCGTCCATATCCCCATCGTACGAGGGTCAGAACCGGGAGGCCAACAAACTGTTTGGTTCTTTGGGATTTGTGGGACCAGTGGTATTGTTCCTGATTTTTATTACCATCGCCTTTACCTTTAGAAGCATTAGTCAACCGTTGCTGTTGATTCTGTTGGTGCCTTTCAGTTTAACGGCTGTTGCTTGGGGCCATTTTATTCATGGTTTTCCAATCAATGTGCTATCTATGTTGGGTATCATAGCATTGATCGGTATTATGGTGAACGATGGTTTGGTGTTGATAGGAAAATACAACATCAATTTGCGCAACGGGATGAAGTTTGAAGAAGCCCTATATGAGGCAGGACGTTCCCGTTTTAGGGCAATTTTTTTGACTTCGATCACTACCATAGCGGGGCTGGCACCCTTGTTGTTGGAGCGAAGCAGGCAAGCACAGTTCCTAAAGCCAATGGCCATTTCCATTGCGTACGGAATCGGTTTTGCTACCATTCTCACCTTGTTGATGCTGCCCTTGTTCCTTGCCTTCGGCAATTCGGTGAAAGTTTTTGCCAAGAAGTTGTGGACAGGAGAAAAAGTAACCCCGGAAGAAGTGGAACGCGCCATAAGGGAACAACAGGAAGAAATCGATATGATAGATGATAGCTTGTATCATCAGAATGGCGCGAACAACAACGGAACCTATAATGAAGAAGAAACCTCTAAAGCTGTAGAAGAAACCAGATGATGAAAAGTTTGTATGCGCTAACGCTGTTCTTCATAGTTGGGCTAACGGCCAAAGCACAAGATTCCCTTTTAACCAAGGAAGCTGCCATTGATTTGGTATTGGAAAATAACCTGAGCATCAAGGTGGCCCGAAACAACCGAATAGTGGGTTCCAACAACGCCAGTATTTTGAATTCTGGATACTTGCCTACGGTAACGGCCAATGGAGGAGGTTCAATCGATAAACAAAATACGGAAGGTAAATTGGCCAATGGCGATACACGTACAGCAGATGGAGTAGAGACCCGAAGGTACAATGCCGCTGTCAATGTCAATTATACGTTGTTCGACGGACTTGGACGTTACTACAATTACAAAACCTTTAAGGAGCGTTCCCAACAGTCCGAACTACAAGTTCGTCAGACCATAGAAAATACCATACTGCAATTGTTTTCGGTGTATTATGAAGTGGCCCGGTTAACCGAAAACACCCATAATTTGGAACAGGCCATGGCCATTTCCAAAGATCGCTTGAAACGGGCAAAATACCAGTTCGAGTTTGGCCAGAATACCGGTTTGGATGTGTTGAATGCCGAGGTCGATATCAATACCGACAGTATCAATTTATTGAACTCAAGGCAATTGTTGCGCAATACCATGCGCGATTTGAACCTGATATTGAACCGTGATCTTACTGCCAAATTTGAGGCCGATACCACGGTGAACTTTGTGCCCGGACTTCAAATGGAGAGCATGTTCAACGAGGCAAAAATGAACAACGTGCGCATGCAGATCGTGGAAAAGGACATCAATATCAGCAATTACAATATCAAAATTGCAAAAAGTGGCTTCTTGCCCACAATCGGGTTAACGGGAACATATGGTTGGAACGAATCCAACAACAACAGTCCACTTGCGTTTCTTTTGCAAAATACATCCACCGGACTAACGGGTTCCGTGAACCTAAGTTGGAATTTGTTTGATGGTGGCAGGACCATTACCAGTGCCAAGAATGCCAAGATCAATTACGAAAACCAAGAATTGCTCAAGAAACAGATTGAGCAGGAAGTGGAAAGGGACATCCGTAATGCTTGGGACAGTTACAAAAATGCTTTGTATGTGTTGGAAGTACAGGAGAAAAACCTGCAGACCAACCAGGATAACTTCAATCGGACCGATGAGCGCTACAAACTGGGTAGGGTAACCTCGATTGAGTTCAGGCAGGCCCAATTGAACCTGCTGAATGCCGAACTGGCCAAGAGTCAAGCAAAGTACAATGCCAAGTTGGCCGAGTTACAAATGTTACAGGTCAGCGGCCAATTGCTCAACGTGGATTTCTAAGAGAATGTACGAGCATTTCTTCCAATGTCCATATTGCTGGGAAGAAATATCCTTTCTATTGGATGCATCCGTTTCCCGACAGACTTATGTTGAGGACTGTGAAGTGTGTTGTAATCCCATTGAGGTTACTGCCGGTTTCGAAAACAACGAATTGGTCGAATTTGAAGCCAGGGAACTGGGGCAATAATCACTATTGATAAATTCGGACGTAATCGATCACAAAATCGGCTTGGGAAAGGGAACTGGGAACTTTCCCGCCCAAATTTCCACCCATGGCGAGATTTAGGATGAGGTAATGATGATGGTTGAAGGGTTTGTTATCTGAATTTTCAAGCTCATAAACCAAATTTCCGTCCACAAACGTACGGATACGATCTTGTGTCCATTCCATGGAGAAAACATGGAACCCATCATCACTTGTGGAAAGCGTATGAGTGGAACCTTCCTCATGATACACTTTGGTGATCAAATCATCCCAGTGAAAATGGGATATGGTATGCTCCTTGTCCCAACCGGTCTGTTCCAGAATATCGATTTCCCCACATTTGGCCCAGCCAACACTACCAAATCGATTACCAAAATAATTGCCTCTTTCATTCACGTTGGCACCCAAGGTCCAAATGGCGGGCCATGTTCCTGCATCTTTGGGCAATTTGGCCCTTACTTCAACTTTTCCGTAGGTGAAAGCAAATTTGGCATTCAATCGAGCGGAGGTGTATGACTTTTTTGAACCTTCAACCTCGTAATCTTCCTTTAAGGCACGAATTGTCAATTTTCCATTGGTTACACCGGAGTTGATCAATCGATCGGTATAATGTTGCAGTTCATCATTGAACCAACTCCCATCTTTGGGTGGCAGGATTTGATGGTGCCACTTGTTTGGATCGGGATGTCCCTCGTTATCAAATTCATCAAAAAACACCAAATGATGGAATAAGGAATCAGAAGGATATAACTCTTCGGATGTTTGTCCCCAAGAAGGTTGAACGCAAAATTCAAGACAAATAAAAATGAGAAGGGTAAAGTAGGATCTCAATTTGTAGAATAAATGGTTTGCTGTTGAATATACGGATTCTTTGCGTGGCGGTAGCATACAAAACCAATGGTGTTAACAAAAGTGAGGTTAGTAGCGGGCTTTCTTTTTTTGAACAAATAGTATCCAGATGCCAATACATGCACCAATACTGGCCAAAATGGCACCAACTACACTCGAGTATGTTACCTGTAGGCCGAAAACCATGGGAAGCCCACCAAAGTAAGCGCCTGATGCGTTGCCCATGTTAAAGGCGCTTTGATTCATGGAGGAGCCCAGTTTCTCGGCTCCCTTGGCCGCTTTTATAATGGCGGTTTGGATAGGAGCGGTCACCGAAAATGTAATAATGCCCACTATAAAACTTAGGATGAAAATGGTGATGCTGTTACTGGCCAAAAACGAGTTGGTCAATAAAGTAATGGCCATACAGCACATACTTACGACCACCGATTTTACAGGGCTGAAAAGTTCGATCATACGAGCGCCCAAAAAATTTCCCACAAACATGCCCACCCCGGCCACAATCATAATGTAACCCACATAAGAATCAGGCAACTCAGCAATATCGGTAACCAATGGCGCGATATAACTGTACCAGGCAAAAAAACCGCCACTGCCAATGGTAGTCAATGCAATTAACGCCCAAAGAGTCTTGTTTTTCAATCCCTGATTGGCACTTCCACTGCTTGCTATGGATTGATCTTCCAGTTCTTGTTTGGGCATCCAAAAATAGAGGCTGGTCAAAGTGGCCAATCCGGCGAGGCCCACCAGCAAAAATGAAAAGCTCCAGTGCCATTCCTGTCCAATATACGTGCCCAGAGGTACACCGATAATATTGGCAACCGTTAGGCCTGAAAACATAATAGCCATGGCCTGTGCCGCTTTTTCGGGTCGGGTCAAATAGCCCGAAACCACTGCGCCAATGCCAAAGAATGCCCCATGTGGCATACCCGATAAAAATCGAAAGAGCATCATGGTCCAGTAATTCCCCGAAAAGGAGGAAAGGGTATTGAATACCGTGAACCAAACCATCAGGAATAGCAATGTTTTCTTAGGAGAAAGATTATTGGTAAGTCGGGCCATAAACGGTCCTCCGATTACCACACCCAAAGCATAGATGGCGATAAAATGCCCCGCTTTGCTGATGGAAATCTGCATGGAATCCGCAATGTTGGGCAGTATGCCCATGATTACAAATTCGGTTAATCCAATGCCGAATCCGCCGATGGCAAGGGACAACAATGCTTTCTTATTGGTCGGGTTGGTGTTGTTTTCCAATTTGGAGTAGTTGTAGCCTTGGTTTTAAGAGTGTCAAAGGTACAAGTATTCGGAAGATAAAAATGCAATGAAATTTTCTGAATTATGTGTTGGATTGTGATGGTGAAAGAAAAAAACAGCCCTGAAGGTAATGGTGACTAATTCAAATACACTCAAAAATGAATTAAATACGTTTTAAAGTTATTCTTGCCAGGGCTGTTTTGAAGATTACTCCGTACTCTAAATAAAATTAGGGGGTTGGACAGCAAAAAGGGATAACCCTTATCCAAAAGGACTTGTCCTTATCGAGTAGTACTTTTTTTCACAAAAAAAAGCCCGATTTATAACCGGGCTTTGTTAAAAACAGCATGTTGGAGTTAGTTAATACAAGGAGAAGGGTTGGGTCCAAAAGGTCCACGAACATCACCATCCGGTGTTTGAATAGTGTATACGTGTTCCTCCTCGAACGCTCCACTGGTATAGGAAATCACCAAACTGCTTGTGCCTGCTGGCACATCCACATTGAACGTGGCTGCATCCCCAGCAGTAAAGGTGTAATTTGTGGCAACTCCATCGATCTCGAAGGTGACGAATGCACCATCCCAACCATCTCCATACAGATCTTGCATGTCAATGATCCAAGTTCCGGCAATGGTGGCATCCGAGATGGCCGAACATTTCACCAAAACAATAAAATTAAAAGCTTGTAGCTGCTCTGGCTGACCGGTTACGGTTGCACTATAGTTTTCAAATGTGGTAACGGTTCCATCGGTACCTGTTGATTTACCTAGGAACCGAATAAAGTCTCCTCCCGAAATGTCATCTACGGTAACGCCCAAAGCACTGGCGATATCAGTATACGGAATGGATATATCACTTGGGAAACTGTTTACCGTTGCCAAGGCAACCGTATCCGTGGCAACCCCACCTGATTCGATACTCACGCTAAGCTCCCACGAAGCGACATTGTCACTTGGGTCATCTACCGTGGCCGTAAAAGTTGCCGTGCCCAAATCTCCCTTGGCCACAATAGTCTCATCGACCAAAATACGAACGTATGGGGCTTTGGAATTTTCCAGATCAAAAACGTTCAGTGGATTCTTGTCCTTGTCCTCGCAGGCTATTGTCGCAACGGCAACCACCAGAAGACCTAAAATATAGTTGAATGTATTTTTCATTTGTATCATTTTTTAGATTGAATCAGTCTACAAATCCTTCAGGATTGGTATCCCAAAAAACGGGCGTGTCAGGAGCACTTTTTTGTGTGATGTTGGTGTTGCTGTCGGCCGCGGTTTGCGGATACCACATGGATCGTAAAAAGGTGCCGGGATCCGAGATGGTAAACGCAGGGGTCAGATTATCCGGTTGTCCGGTCCTTCTGTAGGTGTTATAGGCTTCTATACCATTGCACCAAAGCGCTATGAAATATTGCTCGGCAATAATCCTCATCTTGTCCGTATCGCTACCTGCATCAAAATTGGTGAGGATTTCGGCAATATGGTTTTCAATGGCGGTGGATGTTGGCACAAATCCTGACCCGTCGGCCAACGAAGCTCCAAAGTTTACCACGGTATTGATGGATTGTCGGATACCTGTTTCCAAATAGTTGCGGGCACTTCCGGTTGTATTCAAGGTCAAAGATGCCTCAGCCAACATGAAATAGGTATAGGAAGACATGAGAATGGGAGAAATACCTGCTCCAACAAGTCCTTCATTTACTGCTCCTGATCCTGATACATTTCGGAACGAATTGTCATCAAACGGACCGCCTACAGGATAGGTGCCGTGCAAGGTCCTGAAAGCATCATCTGGTGGAATTCCATCATCATCCAAGTGGTTTCTGCCCCAATATCCACTTAAGCCATTGATGGCCGGAACCAAACAATAAGGCTCACTGGGATCCCACCAAGAGGGTAATGCCACTTCGGTAACACATTCCTTGGTAACCACATCGGCACCGGAAAAATCCTCTTGTTGCCTGTAGAAATAATAACGTATTCTGGGGTCTGGCTCATTGTATTGATTGGCCATAAGGTTCATGTAATAGTTACAGGTATAAAAATCTGAACTTGGGCCAGCACCATCATAGTTGGCATCGAAATAGGGATGTCTGCTATCCGGTGATGCATTGTTGGTGCCCCATTGGAAAAAGAAATCATCTTCAGGATCGAGGATCAATTGGTTGCCACTGATCAGCTCGTTGATGCGTGCAGTGGAAACAGAAGCTCCAAACCCGTCTGCATTGGCAATCCTGGTCTGCAGATATAATTTGAGGCGCATGGTATTCGCCACTTTGATCCATTGGCTTTCATCACCTCCATAAAAAAGGTCGTTTAATGGTAGTACAGTTTCATCCTTGTTAAGATTGGCTATGGCATCCACCAGCAACTGATCGGCAGCGGCATAAATGGAGGCGCCGGAATCCAATGATGGATTCAAAATGCCCTCACCGCCTTTGGCAGCTTCAGAATAGGGCACATCCCCAAAAAAGTCGACCATGGCCATCATAATATAGGCTTCCAAAATTTGACCGATGGCTATATGGGTGTATTGCCCAGCTTCCTCGGCCAAGGGATTCATGGTTCGAATGTCGATCAATGCCCGCGCATAAACGTTATCCCAAACACGGTCAAAATCGCTGGGATCGTAACTTTCCCGATACGTGGGGCCAAACCCGTGCTGCATACGAACAGGTTCCATACCAAACTGGCTCAATCCATTTTCGGCACGCCCTTCTTCACCGGAATGGATCTGGGCGGTCATCAATTGGATCTGGTTCAAAAAGAAATCCACACTCGCTTGCGATGGATTCAGCGCATTCGGACTTTCCACCACATCCAAGGTAGTGGTCTCACAGCCCAATAAAGCGGCTATCGCAGCGAAGGTGAGACAAGTTATCTTTGCTATTTTTTTCATGATATTTATTTTAAATCTTGTTAGCTGCTATTAAAATGTTGCCTTCACGGTTAGACCGTATCTTCTTGTGGATGGTCCAGTGAAGAAATCGATTCCCTGACCATTGCCTACACCTGTACTGGATGAGTTGGTGTCGTACCGGATATCATCTGGAAAGTTCACTGCCTTGTACCATAGGTTGGAACCTGACAAAGTCAATGAAAGGCTTCCAAATGGGGTTTTGTCCAACATCTTTTTGGGTACGGAATACCCCAATGAAGCTTCTTGCAACCTAATGGTGGTTCCGTCGTAGATGTTTACCTCATTGATGCCGCCGGCGAAATACGTATTGAAACCAAACTCTGTTGATGTGATGGCCACATCATTAGGGGTTCCGTCGGCGAAGACTCCTGGCAAAATATAGTTGGATTCACGGTCGATAGGATCGTCTGCATCCACAACGCCTCGGCCGATCAAACCTGCTGTAGTCACAGAGTACACATCGCCACCATGACGGTATTGTAGGTTGGCCGATAGTGTGAATCCTTTATAGGTAAATGTTGGAATCAAAGCAGTAGTCCAATCTGGGTTGGGATCGCCAATTTCGCTGATTGTATTGTTTACCTGATAGCGTCCGTTGTTACCGACCACCTTGTTGCCATTGGCATCCCTTTGTATGGTGGATCCCAAGAATACCCCGAATGGTCTTCCTTCCACGGCATAGTTTGCAGCTTCGCCGGCAACGGCAAAGGTCAATAAGATGTTATTGGTGCCCTCGGCCAAATCGGTCACGATGGTTTCATTGGCGGTAAAGTTTCCAGCAATGTTGAATCCGAAACCGGTATCACTTTTTCTAAAGATATTGAGGTCATAATCCACCTCAATACCTTTGGTTTCCACTTCCCCGATGTTCACAAAGGTGGAAAGGAACCCGGTAGAACTATCCAAAGTTCTGTTGGTGATCAAATCGTTGGTGGATTTTTTGAAGATACTGACGTTAAAGTTCAAACGGTTGAACAATCTTGTATCCAGACCCACTTCCAATTCTTGTACCTTTTCAGGAGATAGCGCTCGGTTACCCAAAGCATCGGAAACGGTGTTCCCTGAAACCACATTTCCATTGTTGTCCACGAAAGCCCTTGATCCAAGTGTTAATACATCACGTGTATTGAACGGAGTAGGGAATCCCGCTGATGAACCATAACCCAATCGTAGTTTGGCATAGTTCAATGCATTGCCTTGAATGGATGGGAAAGCGGTTGTTGGAATAAAGGACAAGCTCGCTCCTGGATAAAACAGGGAGTTGTTTTCCTGCTCCAAAGTGGACGACCAGTCGTTCCTGCCGACAACGTTCAAGTAAAGCATGTCTTTATAGGAAAGTGTTGCGTCCAGGTATACACCTACTAAATTTTCCTCGAAATTTTGGTTAAGGTTTGATCCAGAAAAGGAGTTGGACGATGATGGGGTCGTAAAATTATAGTGTTCCAAAACCCCAAAGACCAATTGCCCCTGACTTTCTATACCATCTTGTGCATACGTGTCCCTTCGACTGTTTGCTCCTAGGGTTGCATTCAGTTTCAAGTCTTCGTTGATAGCTTTTTCAGCACTTAGGATGAAATCGTGGTTCCAAATGGAGTTACGGACCGAAGTTGTTCTTAAAATACCCAAAGTTGGGCCATCCACGCCGCCTCTGTTCTGACCGTATGAGTTTAATTCCGTATAGGTGTCAAGACCCATTCGGTAGGTAAGGTTCATCCAATCGTTGATGGCATAACTTAAGGACATGTTGCCAGTAAAGCGATCGGTTTCTTGCGTGGTCTTGGAATTGGCAACCGTCCAATAAGGATTTTGGATATCGTTCCCGGAGCGGTAATATACGCTTCGACCATCGGCCGCTTGGAAAGGGATATTGGTAAGGTCTACACTTCGGGGCGTGTACAGCACATCACCGAAAATAGCAGAGCCATTAAATGCCGCACCACTACCGGTACTAACGGCATTTGGTGGAGAGCTGTATCCGGTCCTTGCAAAATTGAAGATACCTGAAGCGGTAAATTTATTCGATAACCGAGCGTTGCCACCCAAGCTAAAGTTGTTACGGATCAATCTGTTTCCTGGGGTTACCCCAATATCTTCAGTTCGGCCATAATTGGCATTGAAACTTATTTTTTCGGAACCCCCTCTAATATTCACAGAGGTATTGTACACATAGCCCGTTCTGAAAAATTCTTCAACACCATTGTATGGCTTGTATGGGTATTCATCGTTCAGAAGGTCTTCATAGCCCGCAATAAGGGTTGGATCGGCAATAAAGTTGAAAGGGTGTTGTAATATGGCCTCACCATTAGATCCTGTTCGAATAAATTGGCCGGCCTGGGCAATACCATCATCATCCGTACGATCAAAGCGTGGCCCCCAGTTACTGAAAAAATACCCAAATCCTTGATGGAAACCACCACCATAGTTGTCTTGGTATTTAGGCAATACAGCATTCGAAATAAATACCGATTGGGAAACGGTGACTTCTGTTTTTGATGGTGTGTCACCCGAAGCAGAACCTTTGGTGGTGATCAAGATTACCCCATTTCTACCCCGGTTACCATACAATACTGTGGCACTCAAACCTTTCAAGACACTTACACTGGCAATGTTGTTGGGGTCAAGGTCCAAAAAGCGGCTGGACTCGGTGTTGCCATCCAAAAAGTTGGTCTGGGTGTTGGTTCCAGAATCAAATGGGATTCCATCCACAATGAACAACGGTTGATTGGACTGTGTGGCCGATGAATACCCACGAATAATGATATTGGTACCGGAACCGGAAAGACCGTTGTTGTTGGTAATGTTCACCCCAGCGACCTTACCGTTCAAAACACGGGCAATATCGGCCTCTGGCCGCGATTCCACTTTATCGGCCTCTACGGTGGTTACGGCGTAGCCCAGCGATCGCTTTTCACGAACGATTCCCTGAGCAGTCACGACCACTTCCTCCAATTGCGAGGCATCTTCCTGCATTTGGACATTGATTGTGTTCTCTGCACCAACGGAACGCTCCACCGTTCTTTGGCCCAAATAGGAAAACACCAAAACATCGCCTACACTTGCCTCGATCAAGTATTGGCCATCAAAATCGGATTGGGTACCGTTTGTTGTGCCCTTCACAATTATGTTTACACCGGGCAATGGTACGCCTTCTTGGTCGGTTACCGTTCCGGAAACCGATTTTTCTTGGGCCTGCACAAATGCCATCGAAAGACAAAGTGCCAAAAGCGCTCCAAAAAGATTCTTAACTTTCATACGAATAAGTTTTGTTAGTAATTGAATGAGTTACGGCAATTGAGAAAGGCGGGCGGGGAAGGAAAAATGATAGCTAATTCAAATAATACTTCATAGAAGTGAACAAAACTTAATGGATTTTGTTTTTTAGAAGTAAGGCCTCTCACCGCCCTACCTTTACAATTGCATAACAAATCAACTCATTGCGGTACTAGGACTGGTACTTCTGCAACGGGGAGAACCTTTAAAAACAAGCTGCCCATGGGCAAGTACTCTTTTTAACATTGGTGACCCAAGGAGTAATTGCACTGGGAATGGCAGAAATACAAAAAGGCCCCTCGCCAATAGCGAGGGGCCTTTTTTGGTGTTGATGATTGGTTTGGATTTGTGGAACAGCTTTGGGTGATTAAGCCATTTGCATTCCAAAGGAATATGCTGCGGAACTTCTAAAATCATTCGGGCTAACGCCGGTATTCTTTTTGAAGGCCGTATAGAAACTGTTCTTACTGTTGAAGCCTACTTCGAACATAATCGCCTTAACACTTAATCCAGGATCGGAAGCCAAAAGGTATTTTGCCTCCTTAATTCGGTAGTCGTTAAGAAACGTATAGAAATTCTTGGCAAAATACGTGTTGATGACTTGGGAAACCTTGTACCTGTTTTGTTGAATGTGTTCTGCCAAATCATCCAAGCCCAGCGTGTTGTTCCTGTAGATTTTGTCCATCTTAAAAGCTTGCTCAATGTTGGCCTTGATTTCCATTGCCTGAATTTCAGTAAGTCCGGATTTTTCATATTTTCTCTGGACAGGGCACGGTTCTCTACCAAGGTCCTCTTCGACCAAGTACCTCGATACGAATTGTTTTAGTAGTCTTCTCATTTGATTGATGTTTTGATTGATGACTACTAGTTACCCATAAATAGGGCGATTGTCGGTGTTCCCGATAAGAGTTTACTTATTTTTTACACTTACAAGGTATTGGCTTGGGGTAAGATTGGTATCTTTTTTAAAAGCCTTGTTAAACGATACCTTGTTGTTGTAGCCCACTTCGTAAGCAATATCTATGATATTGGATTTGGATTCTTTTTCCAACAGTTCCTTTGCTTCTTTAATCCGATAGGAATTGACAAATTCATGGAAGCTCATTTCAAAGTGTTCGTTTATCAGTTGTGAAGCGTTGTGCCGTGTGGTATCCAATTTTTCAGCCACCATATCAAGGTTGAGGTCGTTTCTTCGATATAGTTTTTGATCGTCAAAAAGATCTTGGAGGCATTTTTTCAAATCTTGGGATAGGCTTTCCGTTAAACCGGATTTTACATACTTAGGGAACAGTCTATTGGTGTACGCGTATAACCCGCTGAACACGTCCGGTTGTACATTGGCCGCATAACCAATATAAAGGACCATCACGCTCATTAGTACAATAGGGGCATGAAATAAAAAACCACTGTTTTTACCTACAATGATGAAACTGCCATACATGATATAGACAAACACATAGCTAACGTGAATGCCGTAGATGTTTTTTTGCCATAGTCTGGTTTTTGGTGAAAGTTCTTCGTTACCCTTTCGTATGGTTCTGTGGACAAAATAAGCATAAACGGCCAAGGAAATGGCTTTTAATAATACCAGCAATATTAATTTGGTAGAGTCGCCAGGGTTTATTCCGTCCTTTAGGCGATCCAACATGGCATTTAACTTTTCCGTCCCTGTGAAAGCATAGACCTCTGGAATGAGATAAAAAAGAAGGATCACTGTGGGGATAAAATGCCAAAGGTCCCTTACTTTCAGATTTTTGTAGCGCGATACCCTTCGGAAATACAGGTAGAGCATAGGGCCATATAAAAAGGAAGACCAAGTTGACATTAAATACGTATGGGGGAACTCAAAAACGTAATTGGTGTTGTTGACACATATATTTAATATGAACAGGGAATGGATAAACACAAAAAGGGCAATGAGGATACGGGCTTCCTTATCTATTTTTTTATTCAGCAATAATAGGAACATGACATAGAAGCCGATGATCGCCACAAAAAAGTAAAATACCGACCAAATGGTTATTTTGGGCAATACCTTGCCTGATAATTGTTCAAATTCGCCGGAGTGCCGTATTGCATCAAAACCCTCGTGTAACAAAAAAGTGGGTTGAAATTCCATTTTAAAGTAATCATAAATATGGGAAATGGATTCTTGAGGATGGTCGATGGCGGCCTCGCTCAAGGCCAACTTTTTAAGAACATGGATTTTTTCCTCGAAATCTTCAACATCTAAATTCTTTGTATAAATGGGGATGGCTTTTTCAAAGTGATGAATGTTGAAATAGTAATCGGCCCAATCAATGGAATCTTTAAATGAGATACCGTTAACACCAATCACACCACCAGTATTGCGAATTCCTCCATAAACAGAGACCGCATATACAAATAGAAGTAGTAAGACAATATTTTGAATGAATTGTCTCATTTTTGATTGATGATGAATTAGCACTGTTAACAAATTAGTAAAACAAATAGTTAAAAATGTTAACAAACTATTAAAATAGGTAAGCCCCGATAATAATTTACCTTTTCAGAAACGCCAAAAGGGACTTAAAATCAGTATTTTGAAGAGGGAATAAAAAAAGCCGAAGCATTTGCTTCGGCTTTCCTAGTAGCGGGGACTGGACTCGAACCAGTGACCTTCGGGTTATGAGTCGGAAAAATACTGGTTTTATATGGTCTCATATGTATTCATATTTTTGATAATCAATTAGTTAACTTTTTTATGAAAACAGGAAAAACCATAAAAAACCCCAAAATGTTTTAGGTATGTTTTAGGTAAAATGTGTAGATTGCCATACCTTAAGAAGAAATTTTTTACCGAAATGGCCTCGATAAAGATAGTACTTTGGAAACACGACAAGAAAAAGGACGGCACTTTTCCGTTGGCCATTCGAATTACCCAAAATAGAAAAACGCGATACATTTTTACGGGCAAGTATATTTTGGAAAAGGATTGGGACAAAAATTTGGGCAAGGTCAAAAAATCCCATGCCAATTCAGCAAGGCTGAACAATTATCTGCTTAAAAAGGTGACCGAGGTCGATAGTATCGCTTTAGAAGCAGAAGGATCCAAAGAGTATATTTCCAGCAAACAAATAAAGAACAAGGCCAAACACAGAGGCCGAACGGTTTCTTTCTTTCAATTTGGGGCGGAAAGGGTCATGAACAGATTTCAGTCAGGTAAATTTTCCACCTGTAAGGGGGAGCTTTCCATGTTGTTTAACGTCCGTGAGTTTTTGAAATGGAACCGATTTGAAGAACGCAATCAGGTCATCAATGGAATCAAGGAGCGACGGCGAAATCGGGTCGGGCAGTCCCGAAAGTTTGGGTACAATTTCTTGGAACATGTAAAGGACGAATTCGGCAAAGAAACTTCGCTGTATTTCGAAGACATTACGGAAGCCTTTTTGAGCAACTTCAAGGTATTTTGTATCTCCTATTTGGAACATAAGACCAGAACCGTTACCAATCACCTCATTTATATTCGCACCCTTTTTAATGCGGCCATAAAAGAAGGTATCGTTGAAGCCAAACACTATCCTTTTGCAGGAGAAAAAGAGCGTATCCGTATCAAGCCGACACAAAAAATCGGTTTAACTAGGGAAGAAATTGAGCGCATTGAAAATGTGGAATTGGAAAAAGATAGTCCTGTTTGGCACACCCGTAATGTTTGGCTATTCTCATTTTATTTTGCAGGAATCCGAATTTCGGACGTACTGCAAATGAAATGGTCGGACCTGATGGATGGCCGCCTCTATTATACCATGAACAAAAATGAAAAACCATTAAGTCTAAAGATTCCTGAACAGGCCGAAGGGATATTGGATTTTTACCGACCATCACGCCAGTCACAGGATGATTATATTTTTCCTTATCTCAAAAAGGCAAACCCCAATAGCAAGCGAGACATATTTGTAAAGACCCGCAATGGAATCGCTGTACTTAACAAATACCTGAAGCAACTGGCCAAAAAAAGTGGGATTACCAAAAACCTATCCAATCATATTGCCCGACATTCTTTTGGTAATATTGCAGGGGATGCTATTTCCCCCCTAATGCTTCAAAAACTCTATCGCCATAGTGATTTAAAGACGACAATCATGTATCAGGCAAATTTCATCCATAAGGATGCCGATGATGCGTTGGATGCCGTTTTGAATTCGTGATGTAATAGTACTTCTATTTTCAAATACCCTTTTTTATCTAAAAATACTTTAAAATATGTTTGCGAATAACTACATTTTTTGTAGTTTTACGCAAATAAATTTATTGTGATAGGTCAAGCTATATCGGATTATTTGTACGAAGTCCAAGCGCAGGGTAGGTATTCCGTTAGTCTACCTGAACTAAGAGAACGCTTTGGACCGAACGAAAAGGCGATTGCCCAAAAACTACATCGTTTAAAAAAGGAAAAGAAGCTTGCCCAAATACGGACAGGTTTTTATGTCATTATCCCTCCTCAATACGCCCATCAGGGCATATTGCCGACCACCTATTATTTAGATGATATGATGAAATTTCTGAAAAGGGAATACTATCTAGGGCTATATTCTGCTGCTGCCTTACACGGGGCTGGACATCAACAACCCATGCAATCACAGATTGTCATACAACAACCTCCCTTGAGGGATATAAAAACAAAAAAACAGCATCTGAATTTTTTTACAAAAAGTGCTTGGAACGCCGATTGGTTGGAACAAAAAAAGACGGATGCTGGATATGTGCAGGTCTCCTCTCCTGAATTAACCACTATAGATTTGGTGTACTATCACAAGCAAATTGGTGGATTGAATAGGATCATCCCTGTTTTGGAAGAACTGGTTGAAAACTTGAAATCGTCAAAACTTACGGCAATTGCCGCAGCATCTTCCCTGCCAACTATTCAGCGATTGGGTTATATATTGGAGGAGCTTTCGGAAACAAAACTGACGGAAGGGTTGTTAAAACTGTTATCGGCAAAAGAGACCAATACGGCCCCTTTATCATTGTCCCATAAAAACAAAAGGGGATTCAAAGATGAAAAATGGAATCTAGTTGTTAACGCAGAATTGGAGTTTGCATGATACCAAGGAGATATATTACGGAATGGAAAGCAAATGCACCTTGGCCGACCGATTCCCAAGTGGAACAGGATTTGGTCATAGAACGGGCTTTGGTCTCATTGTTCTCAGACCCTTTTTTAAAAGAACAAGTGGCCTTTCGTGGCGGAACGGCTTTACACAAAATTTATTTGAAACCACAAGCCCGTTATTCCGAGGATATCGATTTGGTTCAGATAAAGGAAGGCCCCATAAAACCCATTTTACAGGCCATACGAAAGCAGCTTGATTTTCTGGGAACGAAAAGAAATATCAAGCAGAATATCAATATGAACACCGCGACCTACCGTTTCGAATCTGAGATTACCCCGGTGGTCAATATGCGATTAAAGATTGAAATCAACACAAGGGAGCACTTTACGGTCATGGGCTATACCGAGTTGGAACATTCGCTAGAAAATGGCTGGTTCTCTGGAAGGTGCACCATGAATTCCTTTTCCATTGAGGAGTTATTAGCCACAAAGCTAAGGGCATTATATCAAAGAAGAAAAGGACGGGATTTATTCGACTTGTTCCATGCCATGACAAAATTGGATGTTGATACTCATAAGCTGGTGGAAACGTATCGGGAGTACATGAAATTTTCAAGGGGACAGTCCCCGACCCAAAAACAATTCCTAATCAACATGGACGAAAAAATTGAAGACCCTGATTTTGGCGGGGATATTTATGCGCTGTTAAGACCGGGTGTTGATTATGATCAAGAAGCAGCTTATGAATTAGTGAGGAAAACTCTGATTGAAAAAATATAAGTACTTAAAAATTGAACCTAAGAATCCAGTAATTCGCAAACGAATCTAATGATTGACCAAATAAATACTTTCATCGATTATGCATCAACTCTAGATGGTGACGAAAAAGGAGAAGCACAAGTGTTTTGTGACAGGCTATTTCAGGCCTTTGGTCATGAAGGATACAAGGAAGCCGGCGCAACGCTGGAATTTCGGGTAAAATCGAAAAAGAAAACCAATTTTGCAGACTTATTGTGGGGTGAGCGTGTACTCATTGAAATGAAGAAAAAGGGAGCGCAGTTGCCTAGTCACCGTACTCAGATTTTTGATTATTGGTGGAAGTTAAGACCAAACCAACCTAAGTACTCTATCCTCTGCAATTTCGATGAATTTATCATTTATGATTTTGCCCTTCAGGATGAACCCCTCGACCGCATAAGACTTGAGGAGCTTGCCGACCGATATACGGCCTTCAATTTCATGTTGCCAAAAGCAACTACCCCTATCTTTGAAAACAACCTAGAGGAAGCCACAAGGGAAACCGCCGATTCGGTTGCAAAGGTTTTCAATTCAATCCTTGAACGTGGCGTTGAAAGGGAAAGGGCACAACGGTTTATACTGCAATCGGTATTTACAATGTTTGCCGAAGATTATCAATTGCTTCCCAAGGACATATTTACCAAGATTTTGCTCGATAGCCATCAAGCAAGGGGAAACCCTTATGATTTGATTAGTGGTCTTTTTAACCAGATGAACAACAAAGAGCCTGCAAGGGGTGGCAGGTTCAAAGAGGTGCCTTACTTCAACGGCGGGTTGTTTGCAGTGCCTGAACCTATTGAATTGACCGATGCGGAGGTCAAGATGCTATTGAATGCTTCCAGTAAGCTATGGAACAAGGTCAACCCTGCGATTTTTGGAACCATCTTTCAGAGTAGCATGGGCGAAGAGGCAAGACATGCCTTTGGAGCACATTTTACCACCGAATTGGATATTCTAAAAATTGTCCATCCTACAATTATTCAACCGTGGCGTGAAAAGATAGCTAAAGCTAAAACCTTGAAGGACATGAAGCAGCTTCGACGAGAATTAGCTGTATTCAAGGTTCTTGACCCAGCCTGTGGTAGCGGCAATTTTCTCTATGTGGCCTTTCGAGAGTTGAAACGTATTGAGATGGAACTTCTCAACAAGATACATACTGAATTTCCTAAAAGTGCGGCTGAAATTGGCACACAATCCATAGTAAGTATCAAGCAGTTTCATGGCATGGACTACAATCAGTTTGCCGTAGAATTGGCAAAGGTCACCCTAATGTTGGCCAAAGAAATTGCAATTAAGGAGACAAGGGATTGGGTGGATACTATTCAAACGGGTATCCCCTTTATAATGGAAGAAACTTTGCCGCTGGATAATATGGACGAGAACATACTCTTTGCGGATGCCTTGTTTACGGAATGGATTGAAGCCGATGTGATAATTGGCAACCCACCTTATCAGAGCAAAAATAAGATGCAAGAGGAATATGGGATAGAATACCTTAATAAACTTTGGAATGCCTACCCTGATGTGCCTGGAAGGGCTGATTACTCTGTGTATTGGTTTTACAAGGCACACCAAAATATTAAAAAGGGTGGATTTGCAGGTTTAGTAGGAACTAACACCATACGGGAAAATTATAGTCGCGAAGGAAGCTTGGATTATATTTTGGACAATGATGGGACGATATTTAATGCCATTTCATCCCAACCATGGTCTGGTGACGCAGCAGTTAGTGTGTCAATTGTGAATTGGACAAAAGGTAAATACAATAAAGCCAAATTTCTATATATCGCGAACAGAAAAGGTGAGTTTGATGAATTTAAATTAGACGAAATCAACAGTAGTTTAAAGATTAGCACAGATGTTTCAAAGGCGAAAATTTTGAAATGCAACAAGCAGCCAAAATCTGTATTCCAAGGGCAAACGCATGGTCATAAAGGTTTCTTACTTTCTATAGAAGAAGGCCAAGATTTGATTCACAGGAATAGTAAAAATTCTGATGTTGTAAAACCTTTTCTTATTGGGGATGTGCTTGTATCACAAATAAATAGTCAGCCTGACCGCTATGTTATAGATTTTACCAGTATGGACATTATGGAAGCGGCCAGTTATCAAGAGCCTTACGAAGTACTAAAACAAAGTGTTTTACCTGATAGAGAAAAGAAAGCCCTCGATCAAGAAGCAAAGAACAAAGCTGCGCTTGAAAAAAATCCAAATACCAAAGTAAATAAACATCATATTAACTTTTTTAAGAATTGGTGGAAGCTGTCTTATGGAAGAGAGGATATGCTGGGGGCAATTACAGAGTTGCGAAGAGTGATAGTTGTCCCAAGAGTTAGTAAAAGACCAACATTCGAATTTTGTTCAACAGAAATTAATCCAAACGATGCCCTGATGGTTTTTGCTTTTGAGGATGACTATATGTTCGGTATTGTACAGTCCTCGATTCATTGGGAATGGTGGAAAGCCAAGTGTTCTACATTAGAAGAAAGATTACGATATACAACAAACACAGTTTGGGACACCTTTCCATTTCCACAAACCCCCAAGTTAGCAGATGTAAAGAAAGTAGCCGTTGCCGCAAAAGAGTTGCGAGACAAGCGAAATGAAGTAATGAACAAACACAACTATACGCTCCGGGATATTTATCGAATATTGGAAGAACCAGGAGCCAATCCATTAAAAGACGCTCATCAAAAACTGGATGATGCTGTTTTAGCAGCCTATGGTTTCAGTAAAAGAAAAGACTTGCTTACTCAATTGCTAGAACTCAATTTCGAAGTTGCCGATAAAATTGAACAGGGCGAAGAGGTGCAGGGTCCGGGCTTACCAAAATGCGTGAAAAATAAAAAAGGGTTCGTGAGTGACGATTGTGTGAAAATTTCAATAAGCAATATCTAATATGAAAATAGAGATACTAAAAAATTCCATAGAATCTTGCAATGTTAACTTTTTAGTAGGTTCAGGGCTGTCTCGCCCTTATCTGATAACTCTTGGCAATATTGAGTTACTCCTTGAAGGATTAGATAGAAATGATAAAATCGGAGAAATGGAAAAAATCATGATTCAAGCTTCTTTGTACAAAAAGTATTTTGAAGAAGTCATGGTCAAAAATCTTGACTCCTACACATTTATCAAAAATGAAAAAGAAGAAGTTGATGAGGAAAAAGACTATGATAATGTAATTGTAAATTATCGGAATTTCTTACAACACATAAACACCATTCTACTTTACAGGTATACACCTATTCACAACAAGCAAATTAACATTTTCACTACAAATATTGACTTGTTCTTTGAAAAAGCACTGGAAGAAACCAAACTAGAATTCAATGATGGTTTTAAAGGCAGACTAAACCCTATCTTTAATCTCAGCAATTTTCAGAAATCTTATAAAAAAACCAGTCTTCATTACAAAAACACTTCTGAAATACCTGTTTTCAATCTTTTGAAATTACATGGTTCCATCAATTGGAAAAAAGACACCGAACGGATTGTTCTTTCATCTTTTGAAGAGTTTCAAACAATACAAAAAGCACTTGAAGAATTAACGGAATCATCATTCCTTCAAATCACGGATAAAAGTGAATTAACCCAGCTAGTTGCAGAAGCATCAGAAAAGTTAAAGAAATTAGACCAAAAAGAAATAAGAGAGAAATATTTAGCTTTTCTTGAAACATATGATCAGTTGCAAATTGTCAATCCGACTAAAGAAAAATTTAAGACAACTCTCTTAAACACTTATTACTATGAACTTCTGAGATTGTATGCAAATGAAATGGAGAAGGAAAACACACTTCTATTTGTGTTAGGTTTCTCATTTGCAGATGAACACATTAGAGAGATTACAATTCGTGCAGTTAATTCTAATCCAACATTACAACTTTATGTCATTGCGTTTGATGACAACGCAAAAAAGGATATTGAAAAAGCACTAGGCTTTGATGATAATCGTATTCTAAATGGAAACGTCCAAGTGGTAGATTCTCATTTGTATTATACCACAAACAAGAATGAAGAAGATTTAACTGCATTTGAACATTTCTGTTTTAGTAATATCAATTCAAAAATATTTGAGCTCATATCAAAAAAAGTAAATCCTTCAATCCGTAATCATGGAATATGAATTGAACATACAAGATCAAGTTATTCTAAAGGATTCCATCTTTAGAATTGGCAAAGTGTTTTCTGTAGAAGGAAGGGAAGTAAAAATTAGCGTTGACAAGCAAAAAAATGCTTCGCATCTACTTTATAAGGGTGAATTGTTGAAGAATGTCAGTGTAGGAGGATACATTAAAATTATCAAAGGATTTGTTTCGATTATCGCAAAAGTCGAGAGTGAGCAGGTTCGAGAGGACAAGTCATTCAATGAGGCGTACAACAAAGAGGAAAATAAAATTAGCAGAATATTAAATGTTAAGCTGCTCGGGTTTATTGAAAATAACAAATTTGAAAGGGGAATCAAGGGCTTACCATTGATTGACAACGAGTGCTATTTATTGGATAAAGAAGAAACTGAGCAGGTACATGATTTTGTGAAGGATGACGATGTGCCTTTGCGATTAGGAAGCTTAGCTGAAGAAAGTGGACAACCCATTAGGTTAGGGGTTAATGGCCTATTTGCAAGTCATATTGGTGTCTTCGGAAATACTGGAAGTGGAAAGTCATATACTTTGGCAAAACTTTATCGCTCTCTGTTCGAAGAATTTAAGAATGAAGAAAAGTTTAAGAAAAACGCCAGATTTTTGCTTTTCGATTTCAACGGGGAATACAACTTTGAGCATTCTATTATTTCAGATAAGAATGTAATCAATCTATCTACGAAAACGGCCGATGGAAAAGATAAACTAATTTTTAATGAAACGGATTTGCTTGACATTGAGCTGTTTTCAATAATGGCAAATGCTACGGAAAAAACTCAGAGACCATTTTTGTCGAGAACTTTGAGTTTTTACAATACTGTTTCGAATTCTGATGACCCGCTTTCTTTTTTTAAAAACATGTTAAGAAAAAGGGTTGCTGATGTGCTGAAGATGTCAGATAAGGTCAAAGCATTTTTATTGTTGGATTATCTTAAAGTTATTTTACCAAATGCATATGATGAAAATGGTATCGAAATAGATTTGGCAGAAGAGTTAGACTATCATAATAATTCAAATGAATTCATCTTGAATGGATTTTTTCTACGACAAAATCCAGACCAAATACCGAATACTGCACTATATCAACAAGTAGATGAGTATTCATTCAGCGATAATTTTATTGCAAGAATAATTGATTATCTATATCTACAACTTATTTATGATGTTATCAGCAATCGTGCTCAAAATGAGCACATTGCGCCCGCCATCAATAAATTGAAGAGTTTTCAAAAGGACATTGGGAAAATTCTCGAAATAAAAAAGAAGGGACAATCAGATTTTTGGGGAGGAAAGTTTTTTTCAGTTCTTAATCTCAACGAAGCCAATATTAACATGAAGAAACTTGTACCATTATTAGTTTCCTTCAAGCTATATTCGGAACATAAGAAAAAGAAAATTGATCAAACAGAGCAATCACTAAATATAATTATTGATGAGGCACACAACATTCTTTCTTACACTTCGCAAAGAGAGAGTGAAACATGGAAAGACTACAGATTAGAAACGTTTGAAGAAATAATTAAAGAGGGGCGAAAGTTTGGGGTATTTCTGACGATTGCAAGCCAAAGACCTTCTGATATTTCTTCGACAATTATATCTCAGTTGCATAATTATTTTCTGCATAGGCTTATCAACAATAAGGATATCCAAGCGGTTGAAAAAACAGTATCCTATCTAGATAAAGTTTCTTTTGATTCTTTACCTATATTACCAACAGGAGTATGCATAATTGCAGGTTTGGTGGCACAAGTTCCAGTGATTGTTAAAGTCGATGAAATTGAGAAAAAATACGAGCCAAATAATAGAACGATCGACCTAGTAAGTAAGTGGAAAGGAAATAATAAAAAAGAAGAATAGAATTAGAATAGTTCCCTATCTGACCAATATGATTAACACTTTTCTGATTTTAAGATAGTTAGAATAATAGATAGTAATCAATATGAGCGAATCAACCCAAATAAAATGCCCAAATTGCGGAACCTCGATTGATGTCCAAGATATTTTAGCGCACCAATTGGAAGATGAAATCAAGCAAAAATATCAAGCCCAGCTAGTTGATGAAAAAAAGAAATACGAAGCTGAGCAAGAGAAACTTAAGAAGGCCAAGCAGGAATTCGAGGAAAGGAAAAAGCAACAAAATGAACTGTTTCAAGAACGCCTTGAAAAACAACTAAAAGAAGACCGAAAGATTCTTGAAGAAAAACTCAAGGCCAAACTTACGGAAGAACAGTCCGAACAATTTAAGGCTTTGCAAAAAGAGCTTAACGAAAAATCGGAACAAGTAAAGGAATTGAACCGTTCCAAAGCCGAAATCGAAAAGCTAAAACGGGAAAAGTCCGAATTAAAGGAAGCCGCTGAAGCCGAGGCCCAAAAGAAACTGAATGAAGTATTGCTAGCCGAGCGCGACAAAATCCGAAAATCAGAAGAAGAGAAAAACGAGTTGAAATTCCGTGAACTACAAAAACAACTGGAAGACCAGAAGAAGTTGACAGAAGAAATGAAACGTAAGCAGGAGCAAGGTTCTATGCAGCTTCAAGGGGAGGTACAGGAATTGGCGATTGAAGAATGGCTGGCTACGCAGTTTCCATTGGATAGCATCGATGAGGTAAAAAAAGGGGCAAGAGGCGCAGATTGTATTCAGGTCGTAAATACCCGAAGCCGTCAAAACTGCGGTAAAATCTATTACGAAAGTAAACGCACCAAAGATTTCCATACCAGTTGGATAGAGAAATTCAAAGCTGACATGCGTGAACGTGATGCTGACATTGGCGTACTGGTCACGGAGGTCATGCCCTCTGGTCTCGACCGTATGGGCATGATGGATGGCGTTTGGGTCTGCACCTTTGAAGAATTTAAAGGACTTTCAGCGGTGTTAAGGGAATCCATAATCCAATTGAGTCTTGCCATGGCAACGCAGGAAAATAAAGGGGATAAAATGGGAATGCTCTATGACTTTTTGACCAGCACCACTTTTCGTATGCAGATAGAGGCCATAGTTGAAGGTTTTTCTCAAATGAAATCAGACTTGGAAAGCGAAAAACGCTCCATGCAACGCATTTGGAAACAACGGGAGCGACAAATCGAAAAGGTCATTACGAACACTATTGATATGTACGGTTCTATAAAAGGTATTGCCGGTAATGCCATTCAATCTGTAAAGGCTTTGGAGCTACCACCAGGAGAAGATGAGGATTTAGAATAGTTTTGCTATCAAAAGCTCAAAAAGCTATATCTTAATGCGATAAACAATTACACTAAATTGCCATGGAAGTCATCTGTGTTCAAAAAGAAGCCTTTTATGCCCTTTTCGATAAGGTGGTAGAACACATTGAATCCAACCGTAAGGACAATAAAGAGAAATGGATAGATGGAGAGGAAGCCATGTCAATACTTAAAATAAAATCTACCACAACACTCCAAAAATTAAGGGACGAGGGAAAAATCAGGTTTTCCCAGCCCCAAAAGAAAATCATCCTCTACGATAGGGATTCCATTATGGAATATATCGAGAAACATGCCCGCGAAACCTTTTGACCATGGAAGAAGAAATCAAAATTGACGATAAGTTTAAGAGTGCATTCAATCTTGGTTATAGAATTGCAGAAGAACTGGATTTGAAAACCCTCATATTTGAGAATCAGGAAAAAGTTATGCCCACCAATCCTATGCATTTGGGCATGAAGCAGTTTATTAATGAAGCCAAACTTTCCAAAAAGAAACGATTGGATAAATCCATGGACCAAAAACAGGAACAAAGCACCAAATGGAAAAGGGGCAAAGGTCTTGGTCTCTAAAATAGCTATCCACACAGTAAGCACTTTCTACTTGTTCACCCCATCCTGCGGAAGTCGAAAAACCAAAAAGGGTTTTCCGACCCCCTCGGCCAGCGCAAAAAGCACAAGCGGCCGAAAAGCCGCTTGAACTTTTTCTCCCTACCCACAAAAAACAGAGACACTTCAAAGCCTTTATTTGCGATTCCACAATTCCCAAATAAGACCATTTAAAAGTTACAGATGTACCCATTTGAACTCATATGGTTCGATATGATTTTACAGTATAAATAATTGATTATTAATTAGTTGTATTCAAAATTCTTATCCTATATTTATCCGTGAAACGGATAGCGAGCTGGATTCTAAGTAACTTAGAATTGTCTACTTCTAGCGAAGTGTTTTGCTTTCAAAAGCAATGAAAATGGAACAACGGAAAAGAGGCCGAAAACGGTTGGGAAACAAGAAGCGGTACCATAGCGTGATGCTCCGTTTCAACGATTCGGAATACGCAAAATTGAAGGTACTATGTGAATCGTTTGATTTGGATATTTCAAAACGGGGAACGATAAGCCCCCTGTTAAGAAGGTTGGTACTGAACCAAAGGGCCAATGAAAAGGACAGGCTCCCGGATATCTCAAATCTGGCGTACCAAATCAACAAGATTGGAAACAACATCAACCAACTGGTCAAGCTGGCACACCACAAGAATTTGAGAAGCCCGAACATGGGCCTGCAAAATGAAATACAAAGGACGAACGGACTGTTGCTGCAACTTGTAAAAATTATAGGTGAAGAAAAAACAGGATGATAGGAAACATCATTTATGGGGAAACTTGTCAGGGGACGTTGAACTATGTCCTCGGAAAAGAAGGAATGCGAATACTCGGTTACGGAAACACATTTTCCCAGAACATCACGCCAAAGTTCTTCGGGAACGTGCTGCATTTTCAAGGGCAGCGCAATGCTACCAAAAACCGTTATGCCCATATCAGTTTGAACCTTCCCCACGGGGAACATCTTAATGATGCGACGTTTTTTAAAATTTCAGAAGAATATATTGACAGCATGGGCTATGGGGAACAGCCCTACGTCGTGGTCAGGCATACGGATACCAAGCACGAGCACGTACATATCGTGACCACCAATGTGAAAGAAGATGGAAAGTTGCTCAGCATCTACAACAGCTATCGCCGAAACATCGCGGCCCACCAAGCCCTCGAAAGAAAGTACGGTCTATCGCCGTCCCCTAACACCAAACAGGAAAGGGAACTTCCCCTTTACCGATTACCGGAGCTGAAAATCGATGTGGACAATACCCAAGGGACGAGGTTCTATATTCAGGATGTATTGAACACGATTCTCCAAAAATATAAGGTGCGGAGCTTCGAAGAATTGGCAAGGCTCGTCAAGCCCTATCATATCGAAGTCAGACAGACCAATAGCAAATCCGGGAGGATTGGAGTGGCCTATGGTCTAAACAACCAACAGGGCTATCGCACACGATTCATCAACGGTTCAGAGGTACACCGACAGTTGAGCGGCCCGAAACTGCAAAAGGTCTTTAATATTCATTCCCAGTCCAAGCTTTTGCCGATGCACCGTAAACGCTTGCTGAAACAAATAGAGACGACGTACAATCTTTTCAAGACCATCCATCCACAAGACCTGAAGGAAGTACTCAAAAACTATCAGAACATTGATATAAAACTGGACACGAAAGGCTATAACATTTTGGGATATACCATCTATGACAAATCCCGTTATGTGTTCAGGGAAAAGGAGCTGAGCAAAAAAATCCGAATGCAGAACCGCTTGGATATTTTTGGAAATAGTGATGCGCCCACGAAAATTGATATGGAAAGCAAACAGTTCAAACTGGAAGTCAAAAAATTGCTGAAGGAAGCTTTCGGCACATCTTATATAAAATCCCAAAAGCAGGAAGGACTGTATTCAGATTACATTGCCAGAATCAATCCCAAAGAGGTGTCCACACATTTATTGGAGTCCAAAGGCTTTTTGTTCTTGCAACGTTATGTTCCAAAAGACGAAAAAGAAATTCTCAAAATGGCTTTTGCAAATGCCTATCCAAATGTTAGAGATGAATTGTACGAACGGGAAACAACAAAAGAGGAAGAAACTTTAAAGAACAAATTCAGGCTCATCAGCAAGGTATTGGAAAAGGGAATCTTTAATGTTGGTAAAAAAGGGGGAAGTGTTAGGCATCTGTTCCAGTCGCTCGGGGTCAGATACCACAACAATCAACTTTTATATGCTGACTCCAACAAGCATAGCCTCCCCGCCCAGATCAGAAAGCTCGACTTTCCCGATAGCATGGAAGAATACGTGTCCAAAGTTTTTGTCCGTCAAAACCATCAGGTGCTGGAAACGCTTACGGCATCAAATCAAGAAATCCATCCAAAACCAACGGCAACAGCCATTTTCCTGCCTATGGTCTTTCCACAGCTCTATGAACGTGTAAATATCGTCCATAAGCAACAGTTTGATACCATTGCTTTGGAAGCTTATGTTAAATATGCCGATCGGATGCATGCGGACTTTGAAAAATCCCCGAATGACTATATCGCTTTTTTCAACGCCAAGGGGTTCTATTTCGAAAGAGCAAAAAAGGGTTTCGAGGTCAAATCGATTTATACTGATAATAAAGCGAGCTGTTACCTATCAAAAAGAACGGCCAGTTATCTGAAATCCATTCCCAATTTAACTGCTGTACTACAAAATCAGAATAGCGTCATCAATACCTTGGTAGAAGATGGCAGGGACAACCTCAAAAACTTATGGGCGGGCTATTTGGCTGAAAAGGGACTTTACACCAGCGCCGCCTATATGATGACCATTGAGAATATCGAGCCAAACCTACATAAAGAAATAGTTGAGCACCACATGGAAAATGGCCTTCAAAAAGCAATACTGGAGGCCAACATCAAAAAGTCCATAATGGAAAACAATCGAGTGCTTAGAAAAGGTGCTCATTCTGTTAATTCTACATCGAACAACAGGGGCGAAAGGGAAGAGGCATACAATGGGTTCAAGGATGAACTGACCGATTGGACGAAGTGCAAACGTAAGAAGGGTAGGGGGCTTTCGTTTTAGAACTCAAAGAGGTGAATCTGAAATAGAACTGTGCGCCCTATCGGGCGCTTTTTGTGGATAGGGAGAAGAAGAAAATTAATCAGGAATTCAAGTAGCAATTGGTATTTCATATGCCCAGTATTCCTTTTTAGGATTGTAAGAATTTTAAAACGCATATTATTATTTTCTAAAGTAGGAATTTTTCTATTTTTACGACTCCCCCTCCTATCTTTTTAATAACCAAACCAAATTTCTATGAAATTAAAACATATTGTATTGCATCAAATTATCAAAGAACAGATGGGCAAACCTTCTTTGAAAACATCTGATGCCCTTTTGCCAATAAATGAGGTAACAGAAGAATTTGTAGAAAAAATAATTAAAAGCTACGCAGCTAAAAATCCGACCTACGGTGTCTTCGAGAAAAACAAAGAACTATATCCTTTTCAAACCTACGTAGATGATTTCAAGAAAGGAGTAAGTTTTCTGGATTTCACAAAGGAAGCAATGAAAATTCTAAAAAAAGAAATTGATTCCCCAACTACAACAGGAGGATACGTGGTTTTTATATTATACACTGAAAGCAAAGTGGATTTCTTGATTACCATTATGCTCGATAACTCCACCAGTTTTTCTGTGAACAATGCCAATTTAACGATTAAAAAACTTCAAAGTTTAGACATCGAACGTTTAGCCAGAGCCAATAGAATAAATTTTGAGAAATGGGAAAACGGTGATTCTCAATATCTTTCGTTCATAAAGGGAACAAGGGGTATTTCGCTTTATTTTCAAAAATTTATTGGAAGTACAGATTTAACATCTTCAAGGGAAAACACGAATAACCTAAAGAATGCCATGACAAAATACATGAGCGATGAAGGTTATACAAATGAAGAAAAAAGATTGACGTACCATAAAGTCAATGATTATGCGAGACAAAAATATGATTTGGATGAAGATTTGGAACTCAATGCCATTGCAGTGTTGATTAACGAAATGAATCCTGAAGGCTTTACAAATTACATTCAAGAAAATGAAGATTTGGAAGTAAGTGGTAGTTTCAGGGTAACGCAGAAAACGCATTTGAAATTTCTAACCTGGCAAACTGTGAAGGAGAAAGGATATTCCTTAGAATTTGATAGAGGATTGATAGGGAATAAAATTCGTAAAAATGGAAGTGATATTGTGATAAAGAATGTTCCGGCAGATGTTCTTAAAGAATTCAACTAATGAATCTAAAAGATTTTATAGCAATAAGAAAGTCTTTGATTCAAAGTACGGTCGAAGGATCCAATATCTCAGGTATCATTGAGAATATACAGCCTTATCATACTACAGCCATTGAAAGCTTGGAAGAATGCGTACTTGATTTGAAAGATGAAGAAGGAACAGCCCATATAGCTGCTAAAGCAAAGGAATTAGAAGGACAAAACATTTCTATTGAACTCGCCCACGGTGAATTTCCTAATTATTTCGAAACATTCGCTGATCTAATCAACAAGCATCCCTATTCATTCGACCTACTGGATTATTATGTCCATGAAGGCAACATCAGTCCAGATGGTACGGAGGATGGATTAATGAGTTCTTATAAAAGCACATTGAAGCTTATTGAATTTCTTAAAGACAAATCTGACTACGATAGTAATACTGGCGGGGAATTAACTCTGTATTTTCACATGATTGGCAAGAGTTTGATTCTGCCCATAAAATATTCAACTGACGACCTAAGAACAACAAAAGTAGATGAAATAGAAGTCTTCGTTTCATCTTTCAGTGACGGTTTACATCAAGATGATAGAAAGAATTTGTTTAAACATGAACTGATTGATTTTTATGCAAAAAAGAATAAAAAATTTAGTTTTCTATTGAAGGATTGGAATGTGCTTAACGAAAACTATCTTCATAGCTTCGACTCTTATTTAGAGGGCTTTTCGTTCGAAAAAATAAAAACATCATCTTTATCGTACTTCCAAGAAATGTCGGATAAAATACATGAGACAATCAGGAAAGTATCCAACTATCTATTTGCCATCCCAATAGCATTTTTATTCTTGGTTAGCAGGCTTGATTTTGAAGAGCCATCAGCTACTAAAAATTTTGGATTATTATTTTTAGGTTATCTGTTTTTCATTTTGATATGGTGGATTTTCTTTAAAAATATTAAAGAGTCTCTGGACGCTGTTAAGAAAGAAATCCTCAGGTACGAGGAAAAAATCAAAAATGTTCCAGATTTGGAGGAAATCAAGGAAGAACTTGAAAATCTAAGAGATAAAACGCTGCAAAATCAGTATGGGAAACTTACCTTACTAAAAGTTATCTCTTTAACAATTATTCTTACCCTCACGCTTATAGTCTTAATAGTTCATAAACAAGAAGTAATTTCTTTTTGGGAATCAATTACCAATAAACTAGTAAATATGGCCTAAAATGTTTTAGGTATGTTTTAGGAAGGGAATCAAAAAAGGCTTCCAATCTCTCGGAAGCCCTTTGTTTTCTAGTAGCGGGGACTGGACTCGAACCAGCGACCTTCGGGTTATGAGCCCGACGAGCTACCTACTGCTCTACCCCGCGATGTGGACGGCAAATATACAAACAATAAACAATTCTACACAATAGAAACCTGCTTTTGTTTATTTTGTGTTTTGATAAAGTTGAAAAACCAGATGTCTGTAATAGCTGTATGGTTTCAACGGTCATCAAACAAATTAAATTCCCAGGTTGACGATTTCTGGACTATCTTTTGAATAAAATACCCCTCTCCAAAATTGGTTGCCCAATCCATCATACTTCCATACAACTTCGCCAGTGGAAGTTACTTCCCAAAAACCAAAATCTCCCTCGCAAATTAAAGTGTTTCCATTGGGGAGCCTGGATGCACCTCCAATTCTTGGAAAGAACAAGGTGTTGTCCGTAAACTCAAAAATTATAGTAGGATCAGTGCCAATTGGAGTTGTCTCATTTATTTCGGGTAACAAAAACTCCATGGCACTGGATTGCCCAGCAACATTGTTATTATTAAAAATCAATAAGCTTATTTGACCTTCATTGGTTATAAAGGTAGGATTGTGGTTGAAATCAAAAATGTTGGTTTTGGCCAAGTCTCCAAATACTTTTTGGTTGCCAAAGCGATACAATAAATCGCCACCTCTGTTAAATTGTCCACCACTGCTCGTTCTTGCTTCTTCCGTTGTGGTACTGTGATCGATGATCCAAACCTCACTGAAAAAATTTATGCTCAGCACTATAATATCCTTTTCAGGTAAATAGTCAATACCGTTGGCATGCATAACATCTCCAGATGCCACAAATTCATGTACATCCGAATTTGCATAAAGAATATTGATTTTATTCTTCTCCAACCCTGGGTCTCCAAACGAATCCAGTTCAGAATTAAAATCTTGCACAATATGGTCCCAACTTTTCCATTCCCACACTATTTCATCGGAATCTGGATTTATTTCAATTACTTTCTCAGTGAAAATATCCGTTGTGCTGTTCAAGCCAATCGAGCTCGCTTCTGCTAGGGGGATTCTTTCCCAAACGAGAACCAAAATATTACCGTTTGGCATCTGTACAAGGTCGTGATGTGTGATTTCATTCTCGGTTGCAAGTACATATTCCCAAAGGACATTACCTTCTTTGTCTATTTCCCTTATAATGCCACTTTGACCGCCAAAGGCAATAGGAGGGGCATCAACCTTGAAAAGGCCCAAAAGATTGCCCTCAGGAGTAATTTCAATGTCTTGGCCCAATACTCTGTCAAAAGTCCAACTAAAAACTTTGTTTCCGTCATGGTCCACTAAATAACAACTGTTTTGCCCATTTTCTATTGCAAAAATATAACCGGAATCATCAATTAGTTCGGCATTCAAATACGTGACTTCTGCTTCCGCTTTTTCGGGTTCCTCATTTATTTTTTCTATAAAGTTGGCGTGTAGGTTAATTGATTTGTCCACAGTAACATCGATCACAGGTGAGGTCGAATTAATATCGCCACTCCATTTTTCAAACTCAAAGTTGGTGTCTGCGGTTGCCGTAATTGAGAGTTCGGTACCTTCAATATATTCACCGGAATCAATGTCGACACTGCCACCGGTATCCGTTGTTATGGTCAAGGAATAAAAGGTCTCTTTTGGTGTTTGGTCCTTTTCACATGCTGTGCTAAGTACACCAATAATTAAGCAAAGGATTGATATTCTTTTCCCCACAATTCTAATTTTGATTTCTAAGTTAACTAAAAATATTTTGGTCCTCAAATTGGGTTGTTTTTAGTTGGGGTTTATTGGGAAAACATATAGATTCTTTAGCTTGAACTAAAATGATTACCTTGTGGATTTTTTAAAATATATGGATGGTTTAAATGAATTAATATCTTCTTTACTTCCTTATACGGAGTGGCCCATGTTTATCCTGCTTATTGGCGGGGGACTTTTTTTGGTCTTTTACTCCCGATTTGCACCTTACCGTTATTTTGGTCATGCTTTGGCAGTGGTTTCCGGTAAATACGACGACAAAAATGCCAAGGGAGATGTAACATCGTTTCAGGCATTATCGGCAGCAGTGGCTGCAACGGTAGGTCTGGGGAACATATCCGGTGTGGCCATCGCCATTCACGATGGTGGCCCCGGAGTGGTATTTTGGATCTGGATGACAGCCCTTTTGGGTATGGGAATCAAGTTTTATTCAGGTAGTTTGGCCATTATGTTCCGAGCTACCGATGCAGAAGGTCACTTACAGGGCGGTCCTATGTTCTATATCACCAAAGGAATGGGTAAATGGGCCAAGCCCATGGCCGTATTTTTTAGTATCTGCGGAATGATCGGGTTTTTGGGCGTGTTTACGGCCAACCAATTTACTGAGGCCTTCATGGGTGTAGTTCAACCGCATGAAACCATCTTCGCCACCAGTGAGTACAATTGGAAATTGGGAATCGGTTTCTTTTTGGCCATAATAACCTCCATCGTGATTTTCGGCGGACTTACGAAGATTGCCAAGGTCGCATCGGCCATTGTGCCCTTCATGGTCGGGGTATATCTTCTGGCAGTCATTTTTGTGATGGCCAGTAATGCTGGGGATGTTTGGCCGGCCCTTAAAATGATTTTGGTGGAGGCCTGGAACTTTGATACCATGGTTACCGGCGGCTTTTGGGGATTGGTGATCATAGGTGTCCGTAGGGCCATGTTTTCCAATGAGGCAGGTTTGGGCAGTGCCCCTATGTATCATGGGCAATCCAAAAACGATGAGCCAACAAAGGAAGGCCTTGTGGCCATGTTGGGTCCGTTTATCGATACCATTATGGTCTGTACCTTTACTGCAGTGGTCATTATTTTAAGTGGTGCTTATTTGGAAGAGGGAAGTGGCATCACCATGACCATGACGGCATTTGAAAAAACATTGTACGGTATGGGGGATGTGCTTCTGATGATCATCGTTACGGCATTCGCCCTATCCACGTTGTTTACCTATTCTTATTATGGTGTGAAAAGTTTATCGTTCTTGACCACTCCGAAAATAGGAAAGTGGTATAATGTATTTTTTGTGGTGATGGTTGTTTTTGCCGCCGTGGCTTCCCTACAATTGGTGAAAAATCTCATTGACCTATCCTATGCATTGATGGTCATTCCGAACATGATCGCAGTTTTGTATCTTTCACCAAAGGTGAACGCAGCATCGAAGAAGTACTTTAAAAAATTGAAAGAAGGTGGCGCATAAGGCAGGTTTCGTAAATATTATCGGTAATCCCAATGTGGGCAAATCCACGTTGATGAATGCCTTTGTGGGCGAAAAATTGTCCATTATCACCTCCAAGGCGCAAACAACAAGGCACCGAATTTTGGGTATTGTCAATGGGGACGATTTTCAGGTTATCCTTTCCGATACCCCGGGAATCATAAAACCGGCCTACGAACTCCAGACCTCGATGATGGATTTTGTAAAATCGGCCTTTGAGGATGCCGATGTACTGTTGTATATGGTGGAAATCGGAGAAAAGGCGTTAAAGGACGAGGCTTTTTTCAAAAAAATCCAGAACAGCAAAATCCCGGTCCTACTTTTACTCAATAAAATTGACACTTCCGACCAAGCGCAGTTGGAAGAACAAATGGCCTACTGGCAGGAACAGTTGCCCCAAGCAGAGATCCATCCTATTTCCGCCCTCGAAAATTTCAATGTCAAGGAAGTGTTCGAGCGCATTTTGGATTTGCTGCCTGAAGCACCGCCTTATTACCCCAAAGACCAATTAACGGACAAACCTGAACGTTTTTTTGTGAACGAGACCATTCGTGAAAAAATATTGCTCAATTATAAAAAGGAGATTCCCTACGCCGTTGAGGTGGAAACAGAGGAGTTTTTGGAGGATGAGGACATTATCCGTATCCGTTCGGTGATCATGGTGGAGCGCGATACCCAAAAGGGTATCATTATCGGTCATAAAGGGAGTGCACTTAAAAAAGTGGGGGTGCAGGCCCGCAAAGACCTCGAGAAATTCTTTGCCAAACAAGTGCACATTGAACTGTTTGTGAAGGTCAATAAAAATTGGCGAAGCAATGCCCAGCAGTTGAGACGCTTTGGCTATAATGGGTAAATATCAGATACGCTGAAAACCCGAGATGGCATCCCTGAAAAACTGTTTCAACTGATTCATTTGTCCTTCCCCTTTCGATTTTCCCAATCGGCCAAAAGCATAAAGGGCTATCCAGATCACTACCAATAAAAACATGCCCAATAACCAAAGGGTCACATCTTTCCCCAACGAATGTTTGGAATAGGCAAAAATGCCCAAAATGATGAACAAAGTCCCCACGCCAAAATGAAGGAACATAAAAAAGGTCCAAAGGGTGGGATTAGGGCCAAATACCCCACGAATGTTACTGATACCCTTTTCGTAGGATGAAAGTTCCAAATGCAATTGGGGCGTCCAAAAATTGGTATCGGCCTTTTTGAACCGGATATAGATGTGCTCGTCCAATCGATTGATCAAAAACCCATTGCGGTTCATCGCATCAAAAAACTCTTGCAATTGCTCTATTTCCGTCTTTAAAGTGACGTGGAAACGGGGCCTTAAAACGATCTCATTGGTCAGTTCGCTCATAATCAATTGAAAGTGATGAAAAAAGGTATCAATTTTTCTTCATAATAAATGGTACTTTTGCCAAAATTTTAATGCAGATGGGAGCTATTGTAGCCATAGTCGGGAGACCCAATGTTGGGAAATCCACTTTTTTCAACAGATTGATTCAACGCCGTGAGGCCATTGTGGATGCTGTGAGTGGGGTGACCCGTGATCGCCATTATGGAAAAAGCGATTGGAACGGAAAGGAATTTTCGTTGATTGATACAGGTGGCTATGTTTTGGGAAGTGATGATGTTTTTGAAAAGGAGATAGACAGGCAAGTGGAGTTGGCCATCGATGAGGCGGATGCCATTATTTTTATGGTCGATGTGGAAGCTGGGGTTACCGGCATGGATGAAGATGTGGCCAAGCTATTACGCCGCGTCGAAAAGCCCGTTTTTTTGGCCGTAAACAAAGTGGATAATGCCCAACGTGAAGCCGATGCGGTGGAATTTTACGCCCTGGGTCTGGGGGAATATTACACCTTGTCCAGCATCAACGGAAGTGGAACGGGGGAATTGCTGGATGCTTTGGTGGAAGTGTTGCCCGATGTAAAGGAGGAAGAAAGTGAATTGCCCAGGTTTGCCGTGGTGGGAAGGCCCAATGCCGGTAAATCATCTTTTATCAATGCACTGATAGGAGAGGACAGGTACATTGTTACCGATATTGCTGGTACCACAAGGGACAGCATAGACACCAAATACAACCGCTTTGGGTTTGAGTTCAATTTGGTGGATACAGCAGGTATCCGCAGAAAGTCCAAGGTGAAGGAAGACCTCGAGTTTTACTCGGTAATGCGATCCGTTCGTGCCATTGAGCATTGCGACGTGTGTATCTTGATGCTCGATGCCACCCGAGGCTTTGACGGTCAGGTACAGAATATTTTTTGGTTGGCCCAACGCAACAACAAAGGCATTGTGATCTTGGTGAACAAATGGGACTTGGTGGAGAAGGAAACCAATTCTGTCAAGGAATATACCGCCAAGATCAAAGAAGTAATTTCTCCCTTTGAGGATGTGCCGATCTTGTTCATCTCTGTTTTGACCAAACAACGTATATTCAAGGCTATAGAAACGGCTGTGGAGGTCTATAAAAACCGTTCCAAAAAGATTCCGACCCGAAAACTGAACGACATCATGCTCCCTATTATCGAGCATACACCGCCACCAGCCTACAAGGGGAAGTTTGTGAAGATCAAGTTTTGCACCCAGTTGCCCACGCCGTATCCGCAATTTGCCTTTTTCTGCAATTTGCCCCAATATGTGCGTGATCCCTACAAACGATTTTTGGAGAACAAACTACGGGACAACTTTGATTTCACCGGGGTGCCAATAACCATTTTTATGCGGAAAAAGTAGATTTAATTAGCAGAGGCTTTCCTGACCTCCATAGGTTGCTGGTTACTGTTTCCTTTATCATCCACTGCTGTTAGGATATATGCTCCCGATTCCAATTCCAGAATCAGTTCGTGGAAATTTTCTGTTTTGCCCACAAAGCGTTCATCCACATACCAAAATACGGTTGCATCTGCCATTTGATGGGCCAATTTTAAAACAACCCCTGAGGTTTTAGCACCCATATCCTTGGGTAGCAAAATGGCCTCATTTTTTTTAGGATAAATAAACTCCATCAATTGGCTTTCGGAGGTGGCGCAATTGGTCAAGTAAGGAGGCAATTGTATGTAATTGGGATTGGTCTGCGCGTAATAATACTCCAAGGTCGGTGGTAAAACAAACCAATTTTTGGCCACCATTTCTTCCATAGGATAACATTCTGAATTGACCCTCCACTGTTCCGACGCATCCAAAAACAATTGATGATGGTATGGGCAGGGACCGGTGCGGCTCCCATGCAGGGGCACCAGCTCCTTTTTTATATCATCACAATAAACGGAAGCGCGATAGCCACTTTGAGAGCATACTTCAAGTTCCATGAGGTCATCAAAAGGCTCTTGGAACCAACCACTGGGGGGCAAAGTTTCCAATACCTCAAAAAATAAAGGGGCGGCAGCTGTTATTCCTGTCAGGCCGGGTCTTCCCTCCCCATCGGCGTTGCCTGCCCATACTCCAATGGCATATTTTGGGGTTACCCCTACGGCCCAGGCATCCTTAAACCCGAAACTGGTCCCTGTTTTCCAAGCTACAGGTTGTGCCGAATCAAAGAAATGCCAGTTTTCGTCACCTTCCGGACGGTTAACCTCAAACATGGATTGGAAAGTGCTGTAAATGGCGCCCGCACCAAGTACTGTCGGTTCAAACTGGGTGGCGCCAAAATCAATGGTCCTATCATTTAGATAAGTGGGAGGTACAAATTCGTTTATGCGATAGGTACTCGATTGGTCAACAAATTGATTTAAGGTAGAAGCCATGGCAGCATAGGTGGAAGTCACTTCCCAGAGCGAGCTTTCACCACCACCCAAAATAAGGGAAAGACCATAATGGGATGCAGGCTTGTCCAGAGCGTTCACTTTCATTTTTTTGAGCTTGTTGTAGAATTTCTCCAAGCCATATTCCCGAAGCAACCGAACGGCCGGGATGTTTAAGGATCGGGAAAGTGCCCTACTTGCGGTAACGGCACCCCGATGTTTTTTGTCAAAATTTTGTGGATGGTACCCATTGATCACTGTAGGCACGTCTGCTACCAAACTGTGTGGAAGTAACTGGCCTTCATCCAGTATGGAAGCAAATAGGAAAGGTTTTAAGGTGCTTCCGGTACTTCTGTTCTTGGTAATGATGTCCACGTAACTGGCATGTTCTTTACCCGAAGGAGCATTTCCCACATACCCCAGCACTTTTCGGGTTTCCACATCCAAGACCAAAACGGCCAAATTGTGGATTTCATTGCCCTTGAGTTGTTGGTACTGGCGTTCTGCCAAGAGGTTCAGCTGCCTTTGAAGATTTCGGTCGAGGGAAGTGTTAATCCTGTTTCCCGGATGTTCCAGTCGAATTCGTTCGGTTAAATGCGGTGCCAAATCCGGTAGTGGAACAGGTTTTTGGGGCAAGGGTTCCGCCAAGGCCAAATCATAGGTGGTCTCGTCTATGATGCCCTTTTCATTCAACTTCTTCAATAGACGATTGCGCTTCTCCAAAAAAGCCTTTTCATTTTTCCCGGGAAAAATAAGCGAAGGAGCATTGGGCAAAACGGCCAAGGCAGTGGCCTGTCCCCAGCTGAGTTCATGTGCCGGAATACCAAAATACCGCCAAGATGCGGTTTCCAACCCCACAACATTGCCGCCAAAAGGGGTGTAGGACGCATATAGCCGAAGAATTTCATCTTTGGAATGGCGTACTTCCAATCGTGTGGCCATTACAATTTCGATAATTTTTTCCCAATAGGTCCGTCCCTTGTTCTTTCGACTTAAGCGCACCACCTGTTGGGTGATGGTACTGCCGCCCCTTCTGGAATCCTTGGTCAGGTTGTGACCAATGGCTTTTATAATAGATATGGGATTAAATCCAGGGTGGCTATAAAAGTATTCATCTTCAAACAACAATACACTTTGTTTATAGCGTTCTGGTACGGAATCCATTTCGGGGAAACGCCATTGTCCATCGCTCGCAACACGGGCACCGATCAACATGCCATCCGAACTGTTGACCACTGTTGAAGAGGGGTCGCTGAACAAATGGTTGGGCAAGGAAAACCACCACAGGAGCAGCACAGCAACGAAAACTATTGCTTTGATCCTATGCGTGGTAACCAGGACCCATAATCGCCGAAAAAGAGCCTTTATTTCAACCACATCATTGTACCACTTCTATCCATTGTCCTTTGTTTCGGGCCATATAATTGTTATCGTACATGGCTTCGGCTTGGGCACCCGGTAAATAGTAGGTGCCAAGGAAGGAGGCATTCAATTTAATGTGGAAGGTTTTTGATTTTCTACCCCCCAAATCAAAGTAGATTTGTGTGCGATCGTCACGGGTATCCACATAATCGGCCTTGGAGGCATTGGTATTATCACCAGTGACATAGGAAGTGTCCACAATTTCCCAACCACTGGGTACGATATGGGTAAGCGCAATGTTGTCCATCCTATCATTGGAACTGTTGAAAACCACGATTTGCGCTTGGAATTCGGTTCCCTGCCTCAATTCGTCCACCGAAATGGTATTGCCAAGGGGGTCCAGGTATTTTACGGAAAGGTTCAAGTTTTGCTGCTGCGCCATTTCTTCACCCACAGGAAGTTTTCCTGTTTGGGTAAGGGTAACGTACACAATGCTGGCCTCCTTGTTGTTCACGTTAATTTCTTCCTTGAACGACGTAATGGAAAGATTCCGTTGTGCCATGGCCCTGTCCGTTTTAAGGGCAATATCCTTTCCGTTGTTGGTATAGGTCACATTTATGGACTTGCCGCCATTCTTCGTTACCATTTTGGATAGTGCTAAGAGGGCAAAGGCAGTTTCTTGGGTGCTATACCAGCGTTGGGAAGCTAGGTTTTTGGCCAAGGAAACGGAAAGGTCCCGTTGTTTTGAATCACCCAAAATGACCATGGTCTCCAAGGCCATGGCACGATTTCTAAATACCGAACCATAGGTTCTGTAATCGTAATTTCTGGGTTGAAAATCGATATTGGATTTTTGTACCAAAGCTTGGGCCACTTCCTTTTTACCAGCGAGAGCATAGGCTGCGGCCAATCTCAATTTGGCTTCATTGCTTAGTGATTTGGATTCCCGTAGTCGGTTCATGGCCGCCAATTCGGGTTGCTGTGCCAAGGCCAAGGTGTACAACCTGTAGGCTTGTGAAATATCATCATTGTAGGAACTGCTTTGATTGCTCCATTGTCTGGCCGCGTTTTTTTGATAGCGCAACCAGTTGCTCAAAAAGGTCAATGGCAGCTGATATCCTTTTTGCTTGGCCTCCAACATAAAATGTCCGGCATAGGAGGTGCCCCAATCATCGGCATTGCCATACCCTGGCCAATAGCTCAAGCCACCGTTCGGTACTTGAAAATTCCCCAATCTTTTGATGGCGGCTTTCACATTCTTTTCGATATCCTGTTTCTTTTCAAAAGTGATGTCGAGCACATCGCTCAAAAACAATTGCGGAAACGCAGCCGAGGTGGTCTGTTCCACACAACCATGTGGATAGCTCAGCAGATAGGCCATACGTTTGGAAAAATCCATGGGCGGTAGTGTAGAGAACTCCAAAACGGCCCCATTGGTGCCGGAAGTGCCAAAAGTTTCAAGGGGGATGGTCATGGAACCATTGGCCTCTAGGGTAAAGGTTTCACTTTTGGCGGTCACCGGATTTGGGTTTACCACGTCCACTTCCACTTCGCTGCTGGCAGATTCCCCAGCTCCGGAAGCATTCACTTTAATGGTCTGGAATGCTGCTGAAGGATTGACCTGGAATTCAAAATTGACAATCTGTTCACCAACAGCATTGAAGGAAATAGTTTTTGAAGTGGGACCCGTAGGTTCCAAGGCCTTTCCTGCATCTATCGAAACCTTTACATTTTTCACCTTCGGCTCCATGGCAAAAACGGTAACGGGTATGGTCACTTTTTCTCCTGGTGATAATTTTCTGGGGAGGGACGTCAATACCATTAACGGTTTACGCACTGGTGTGGTTTTTTCCGTATTTCCATATGCACTGTTCTGGTTACCGGCCACAACCATGGTACGAACGGAGCCAACATAATTGGGCATATCGATGGTGTGGGATGCTTTTTCACCTGCTTTCAACATAAATGGACCCAAATACGTAACCACTGGCTCGAAGCGTTGTGCTTTTCTGTTCTTGGCGCCGGCACCGATACCGCCCCCTCCAATGGCATAAATGTTGTCCACACTTACCGAATATGCGCCCATTACATCATCAAAAATATCAAAGGTTTTAACGCCCAGGGCTTGACGGGCATAAAATGCACTGTGGATGTCCGGTGTTTTGAATCGTGTTAGGTCCAACAGGCCATCATCAACCACGGCCAAAGAGTAGGTCATGGGTTTGTTGTTGGCTTCGGAGACCGTTACTTTAAACGATTTTTCAGGTTCTAGCACATCGGGCATTGTCAATTGGGGCTCCAATTGGGTAGCAGGGTTCTCTACCAAAAGCGGGACCACTCCGTACAATCGGATGGGTAGGTCGTTAGCCACTTGACCGTGGGGTTGCAAAAGGGAGATATTGATATAGGCATTGGGTGCCATCTCGGCTGTTATAGGAATGGATGCCTTGGTTTCCTTGGCTGTGGTTTCTACCCATTGTTGGGACAGCACCTCCGTGCCGTTTTCCACACTGATGATTGCCCTACCACCTCTGTCTGAAGGAAAGGTAATGGATGCTGTTTCACCAAGTTTGTACGATTCCTTATCGGCAGCAAACACCAGAATCTTTGAACTTTCGGAATCACCGGACGGTCTTTTCCACCAGCTGCGGTAAAAATAGGCCGTCCTACCTGTGGCATGACCGGATGCTTCATCAATTACCCGAATCAAGAAGCGACCACCATCCTCGTCTGGCACGTTTACCTTAAAACTTCCTTTTCCATCAGTTCCAGTAGTTAAGGTCATTTGTTTAAATGGTCTGTGTACGGAAGCATTTTCATATCGGGAGAGGTTGTCGTAGCCTCTGTTCCACCACCAGCGCCATTCAATTTTAAAAATCTGGACCTTGAGTTTACGGTTCGGGGCTGGCTTGCCTTGGGAATCCACGGTCACAACCCCAAAGGTATTGTCCTCGTCCGTTAAGAAAGAACCATATTGTTTGGCTTCGGGCGATTTCAACCCAACAAAGTAGGGGTATGGCGCCAAGTTTTTGGAGAACACATCAATGGAAAAATCCCCACCACCTTCAAACACTTTTGTGGTAAAAGTGGCCTGTAGCATACCTGGGGCATTTCCGTTCACAGCAATTTTTTCGTTGATGTCCAATTCTCCGTCGGCGTTCAATTGGGATGAAATCCATTGTAGTTCGGTTTCATAGAAATCGCGGGTCGGGTCTTGAAAAATATAGTCTTTAAAATTGGCAAAGGGCGAGGCCGTTTTGTTCAATGTGGTGTTGATGTCTATTTTGAGATTTCGTGCAGGGGCGCCATGCAACCATTGGACCACAGCTTTTCCCCTGTTGTTGGAATTGGCCTTTAACACCTCGTCCTCAAAGGAGAAATCAACTTTTAGTCGATTGGGTTTTACGGTGGCGACCTTCAAGTATTTTGAAAAACTGGCTCCACCCACAATCACTTTGGCAAGCCAATTACCTGTTGGCGCGTTGGGTTGGGTAGGTATCGGGAAATAATAAAAATTACCTTCCTTTTTGGCAAAAAGTCCATCCGAAACAGGAGCAGTGCCACTGGTAATTACGTTGCGCTGCACCAATTTGCCCTGGGCATCGCTCACCTCAAGGGTGACTGGATGGTCTTTGGGCAGTGGGTTGGCCTTATCGTCCAAAACAAAAGTAAGGTGCGCCACATCACCGGGTCGGTGTACCCCTCTTTCGGTATACAAAAAGCCTTGCAGCCCTTTTTGAAGTACCTCCCCTGCAACATCAAAGTTACTGAGGGAAAGTGCATTGCCATCCATCAATTTGGCATAGGCGAAATTGTTATTTTTTTCCGCAACCGCAAAGGCAATGGTTTTGTCGCCATCATACACGGCAAAACCTGCCGCATCGGTGGCCACTTCACCTAAAAATTGCTGTTGATAATTATACAATTTTATTTTGGCACCGGCCTCTGGTTTGGTGGTAAGCAGGTTGGTAACCGCAAAATGATAGGTACGGTTATTGCCTTTTTTCACGATCAGACCCAAGTCACTCCCCAATAGGTTTGTGGCAGCAATCCTATCATAATTATAGTAGGCACGGTGACAGGGATTGTCCCGGTTTTCCCAATCGTAATCGTAGTCGCGCCAGGAATAGATTTCGTTGTCCCAATAGCGTTCTTCCCTGCTTGCTTCATCGGATTGGTCACTCGTAGTTTCGGCAATCAGGTCGTTGGATTCCGAAGTATCCCCACAATCATAGGTGGTATGTTCTTTCTTGAAACTGAACTCAACCCGATAGAGCGAACCGGGGTTTATTTTGATCAACTCGGAAAGATCTAGGGCATGTGCCTGCCAATAGCTGGGATTTTCTTGGCCTTCCGCCAATAGGGGAAGCACTTTAAAGGCCACCCGTCTGCCCACAGGTCTAAAATCCGGGCTGTAGCTTTCGGTCAGTTCATTGTTTTGCAGGTATTGCAGCATATTGTTTTCATATACCTGGATCACCCGGACTTCCACAGCAAAAAGGTTTACGGTTTCAAAATAAATGGGTGTGGAAGCGGCATTGGGCAATATGGTTCCTTTGGAAATCAAGCGAACTGCGGGTTTCAATTGCTCAAAGGAAACTGTTTCAGAAAAGGTGTTCTTCAATGAAAAGCCATAAGCGCTCTTAATGCCCTCGAAAGCCTGTACCCTAACTTCCCCCAAAATCCGATTGGACGGATAGATCCTAAGGAGATTGCCATCGATCTCGTAACGAAGATTTTCTGCATTTTCAATGGAAACCAACCCGTTGAGGTTTTGATCGGGCAGCAATGGTTCGGAAAAATTCAAGGTTAGGGTTGCATTTGGAGAGGAGGTGGTACGGGCGTCCACAACCACGAATTTGTTTTGTCCAGGAACGATATATTCCTCGCTACCTTCGTTGTCGATGTCGAGGTTCTTGCCACTCCAACTGATGGCCAGTTGGCTGTCTTCCACTTTTCTGGGAATACTATCAATCGTAAAGCTAAAATATTGGGCATTATCTGATGTATTGTCCCATTTTACTGGGATTGATTTATCTCCTTGCTTAACGGCCAAAATGCCCGAAACTTTAGAGGCATCCAAAATATCCGAGGCATCCAAGGTGCCCGTTAAATATTGCCAATCCTTGCTGTATGATTGCAGGTTGCCCAGATTGATCCTGAAATTTGGGGCTATGGTCTTAAAACTGAAGGTGTAGGATTTGAAATCACTCGCAACATCTTCAAAAAGTTTGTTCAGAGCGAGCGTTACGGCATATTCCGTGTCCGGTTTAAGGTATTCTGATGGCTGAAAGGTGAGTTCCCTACCGTTTTCGATGATCAGTTTCCCATCAATTTTGGGATTGATCTTGAGGTAATCGTTAGGTAGTTCCTGACTCAGTTCAAATTGCTCCAAAGATTGGGCCAACACAATGGTGATCGGCGAAGCAATGCTTTGGTTGCCGCGGGTATGGTAACTAATATAATCCTTAAATCTAAAAAGATTGTCGGTTTCGACCGTGGAGGTCTTTTTTTTACAGGAACCTACCAAAACCACTAAGAAAATAAAGAGAAATTTGTACAACCGAGACATGCCAAAAAGAGTAAATGTTAAACCTGAATTTTGCCTAAAGCAAGATAGTTAAATTTGGTGTTGGGGGCTTTGTCAGTTGACGGATAGTTGTTTTGGATTTACGAGTAAAATGCAAAAAGTGGATGTTTTGAAATCGATTTATTGTATTTTTTGAAGTAAAACAGCTGTATTTGTGACTATTTTCTGAAAGTTTCGTTAAAAAAGATGGGTGCGAAATAGCAAAGCAATATTTTGGTATTGAAATCAAATCAATCAAAAAACTAACCATCATTTGAAAAGATTTTACACCAACCCCGTATTCCTTGCATTCCTTTTTTTTATCAATTTAAGTTTTGGCCAACAAGATTTCTTGGTCAAGGGAAAAATTGTGGATGCCACTACCGGTTACCCTATTGAAGCTGCCACTGTTTATGCAGAAACTGTAACGGATAGTACACTGATTACCTATACCATTACCAATGCGGATGGCAATTTTGCCCTTGAGGGAAAAACAGCCTACAAAAAGGTAAGGGTGGCTTTTTCCTCCAACGGTTACCAGTCCAAATCCCAGGAAGTGGAACTAAAACCCGAAGTAGTGCTCCAGCCCATTGCGTTGGAAGAACGGGTACAGCAATTGGCTGGAATCGACGTGGTCGGTGAACGGGTGCCCATTACTATAAAGAAGGACACCTTGGAATTCAACGCCGATTCGTTCAAAGTACGACCCGATGCCACCGTGGAGGATGTACTCAAGAAACTGCCTGGAGTGGAGGTGGATTCCGATGGTAAAATAACGGTGAACGGAAAGGAAGTAAACCAAGTTTTGGTAAATGGACAGGTGTTTTTTAGTACCGATCCCAAAGTGGCGACCAAAACGTTGTCCAAAGATGTGATCAGCAAAATCCAGATTACCAATACCAAGACCAAAGAGCAAGAGTTTGTTGGGGACGAGGGCGATGGGGAAGCCAAGACCATCAACCTTACACTAAAGGAAGATAAGAACAAAGGCTATATGGGTCGGGTGTCAGGAGGGTACGGCACTGATGACCGCTATCAGGCCAATGGTTTACTCAATTATTTCAATGATACCAAACGGGTAAGTCTTTTGGGGAGTTCCAATAACATCAACAATCCAGGTTTCTCGTTCGATGAAATTTATGAAATGGTTGGAAATAACCGGGGCGGGGGCTTCAGTTTTAATAGTGGAGGAGGCTTTGCCATTGGCAACCTTTCTTTCGGATTTGGCCAAGGGATTACCACTTCGTCAACCTTAGGAACCAGTTTTGCCGATCAAGAAAAAGGAAAATACCGCATCGATGGCAACTACTTTTATGCCTACAGTGATTCCTACAATGACGAAAAGATCGCAAGGGAAAACATTTTGCCCACAGGTAGTTTTTTTACCGATACCGAAACAAATTTCGTGGGCTCCACTATTTCAAACCAAGGTTCCGCCAATTTGGAATTTGATGTGGACAAGACCACTCGCATCACCATTCAACCGAGTTTAAGTGTCAATAATACCAGCTCTACTAATGTGGATAATACGGTTTCCACGGATGCTGATGGAAATTTGATAAACAGCAATACAAGCCGGCAAACTTCGGATGGCTTCCAACGAAATTTCAGGAACCGATTGGAGATTATGAAAAAGATTGATACCGCAGGAAGCTACGTACGGGTTTATTTCGAGAATAACAACCGGGTGAACGATTCGGAGTCCTTTTTGAACGCACAACGATCAATTTTTGGCAACAACCCAAGTGAACAGCTACAGGACCAACAAACCATTGTCGACAATGCCAATGATACCTACGAGTTGGGAGGCTCTTTTCGACAAATGTTGAACAAGGATTTGTATTTGGATGTGCGGTATGGCTATGAGAACAACCAACAGAACAACCAACGTTTGGTTTCCGATTTTGATGAAGTTTTGGGCATTTACAATTACAATGAGACGTTGAGTTCGGATTTTGATTTCAAGGTAGGCAAGCACATCCCAGAAATCGGAGTAGGTTCCAACGGTAAAAAGTTCCGCTTCAATTTAAGGGCCCGGTTGGAGCAGATTCAATTGGAGAATCAGGATTTTATCCAATCCACTTCGTTTTCAAAGGATTATAGCAAGTTTTTGTTGAATTCCTACGCCAATTATAACATTGGAAATAGCAAACGGATCAGTGTGAACTACAATTCCAATTTGAACGTGCCCTCCGTGAACCAATTGCAACCGGTACCCAATGTTAGCAATCCACTGAACATCATCGTCGGTAACCAGAATCTGGATCCCGAAATCAACCATAGCCTATTTTTAAACTACAACAATTACAACTGGAAAGACCGTACCGGGGTTTTCCTCTATTCCGGGATGCGGATCGAGCAGGATAAGATCGTTTCCAATACCACTACGGATGCAAATTTCATCCGGACCACCACCTTTCAAAATGTAAAAGGCAACTACAACGGATGGGCCGGATTAAGTTATTCCAAGCAAATTAAAAAGGATAGCCTGTATACTTTTAAGTTTACCTTTAACCCCTATGCCAATTTCACCAGGCAGATCGGATTTACCAATGGTAGCCGTTTGGAGGCCAAGACCATTAACCTGAATCCTCGGGTCGGGTTGTTGTACAATTATAAGGAAAAGATAGAGTTCGAGCCCGAGTATCGATTGGGGATAAATGCTACAAGGTATAATCTGGACAATGTGAACGACATCAATTTTATCACCCATAACCTATCGTTGAAACTGACCTCTTTCTGGCCCGAAAATGTGGTATGGGGCAACGATATTACCTATAGCTACAATGGTAATTTGGGGGCTGGGTTCGATAAGGATGCGATTTTTTGGAACATGAGCTTGGGCGTGCAAATGTTCAAGAAAAAGGCCACGCTTAAAGTTTTGGCCTACGATTTGCTCAACCAGAACATCAACACAAGACGAACCACAGGTCAGGATTTTATCCAAGATTTCCAAGGGACTGTGCTAAAACGTTACTTTATGGGAAGTTTGACCATCAAATTCGATTCCTTTGGAGGTAAAGGCGCCCCAAATAAAGGAGGAGGACCTAGGTTTATTAGGTTTTGATTGTTGATGGGTTTTTAAATGGGGATGTATATATGGATTGCCTTCTTTTAGAAGAATGGTTACCAACCACCCGAGGCACCGCCGCCACCAAATCCGCCACCGCCGAAGCCACCACTGAATCCGCCTCCACCAAAACCACCGCTGCCAAAACCGCCCGAGGAACCGGAACTGCGGCCCATATTGCTCAAGATGATCATGTCCCAAATGTCCAGGCCTTTTCCTCTTCGACCGCCACGCCCACCGTTTCCTTTATTTTTTCTGTTCAGTAAAATAATCAGGATAACTATAAAGATGATCAACGGGAATAAGCCTTCAAAAGGAAAACGCGTGCCATTGCCAAAACTCCGGTCTTCGGTGAACTCTCCGTTCAATACCTGAAAAATAGCATCGGAACCCTTATCGAGTCCAGCATAGTAATCCCCTTTTTTAAATTCTGGAATGATGACCTGTTCAATAATGCGCTTGGACATAAGATCGGTAAGGGAACCTTCAACACCATAGCCCGTGTTGATGGCAATACGTCGGTCGTCAGTGGCCAAAAGGATAAGTATGCCATTGTCCTTGTCCGCTTGCCCGATACCCCAGGCCTGCCCCCATTGGGCACCCAGATAAGTAATGTCCTCACCTTTGGAGGAGCTGATGATGGCCACCACAATTTGGGTAGAGGTGCTGTCGGAATACCGGATCAGTTTTTGTTCCAGATTCCGTTTTTGGGTGTTGGATAGCAGGTCCACATAGTCGTAGACACTTGTTTCAACACTGGGTTTTTCGGGTATGGTGAATTGACCCCATGCTAGGGATACACATAAAAATGCGAGTATGAAACTACCCTTTGGATATGGCATCAGTCAACTCATTGGTGTCGTTATGGTTCCATGGAAAATGGGCTTCGAGTTCCTTGCCAGCAAGCAATACTCCTTCCACAACACCTTGTTTAAAATTTCCTTTTTGAAAATGGGAGGCCATCACATTTTTGGTAGATTCCCAGAATCCCTTGGGCACCACCTTGTCAATTCCTGTATCACCATAGATCACAAACTTTTTGTCGTCCACGGCCACATAGATCAGCACCCCATTGCCTTCTTTGGTGTTGTCCATCTTTAAAAAGTGGAACAACTGCTGTGCTCGGGAAAAATGGTCAATTTTGGTGGTGGCCTCAATGTGCACACGGATTTCACCACTGGTATTCTTCTCGGCTTCCACAATGGCATCGATGATCTCCTGTTCCTCTTCAGCGGTCAAAAAGTCCTCTACGTGCGACATGGCTTAGTTGAATTCGAAATCTACCTCTGGCGCGTTTTCTGCTCCTGGATTGGAACTGAACAAAGCCATGGGCTCAAAGTTGGCAAAGTTCGCTACGAAGTTCGTAGGTATCTGTTTGATCTTGATGTTGTATTCCCCAGCCAGGTCATTGAACCGATTTCGTTCCACATTGATGCGGTTTTCGGTACCTTCCAATTGGGATTGTAATTCCAAAAAGTTTTGATTCGCCTTTAAATCGGGATATCGCTCCACAGTGACCAACAATCTGGACAAGGCGGAGGAAAGTCCGTTTTGTGCCTGTTGGAATTCGGCCAATTGTTCCGGTGTAATGTTGTTGGCGTCAATGGTGGTCGAGGTGGCTTTGGCCCTGGCCTCAATGACTTCCGATAGGGTCTGTCTCTCAAAATCGGCGGCTCCTTGTACCGTTTTTACCAAATTGCCGATAAGGTCACTCCGACGTTGGTAAGAGCTTTCCACATTGGCCCATTGTTTGGTGGCCTGTCCCTTCATATCAACCAATTTATTATTGGTGCTGATGTACCAGCCGACAAGCAAAGCGGCCAACCCCAGTATGACCACGATGGCGATGATGCCTTTTTTCATTTTCGTATGGTTTTAGTGTTTATAGTTGTTCTTTGATTTTCAAGAGTTCTGCTCTTACTTTTTGCAGTTTTTCAATCACCTCAAAGTTGGATAATGCTTTCTGTTTTTCTTCCTTGAGATGGGTTTTGGCACCATCCAAGGTAAATCCCCTTTCCTTCACCAAGTGATAGATCAATTGGAGGTTCTTAATGTCCTCTGGGGTGAATTTGCGGTTGCCCTTGGCATTTTTTTTGGGTTGAAGCACGTCAAATTCTTTTTCCCAAAAACGAATCAGGGAGGTGTTTACCCCAAAAGCTTTGGCCACTTCGCCAATGCCATAATACCGTTTTTCGGGAAGGTCGATGTGCATTAATCCAAGGATTGGTTTTCTTGATTGGCATGTTTGAGCATGTTTTCAAACTCTTCTGCCGTCAAACTTCCGTAGTAGAAGTTAATGGGGTTTATGCGTTCCCCATCCTTAAAGATCTCGTAGTGCACGTGCGGTGCTTCCGATCGTCCGGTGTTGCCCACAAAGCCGATCAAATCGCCACGTTTTACCTTTTGGCCCACGGTTACGTTGTACTTGCTCAAGTGTGCATACAATGAAATATAGCCATAACCATGATCGATCCGAATGTGTTTTCCATAACCCGAGGATCTATTGTCCGCACGCACGATTTGGCCATCGCCTGATGCGTAAATCGGTGTGCCCCTTGGTGCGGTAAAGTCCATCCCCCAGTGCATTTTTCGTGCTTTGGTAAAGGGGTCGGAACGCCAGCCATAACCAGAGGCCATACGGGTAAGGTCTTCGTTGCTTACCGGTTGAATGGCAGGAATGGCCGCCAATAATTTTTCTTTTTCTTCCGCCAACTTTGCGATTTCATCCAACGATTTGGACTGGATCACCATTTGTTTTTGAATGATGTCCAAACGCTTGGTGGCGTCGATGATAATTTCGGAATTGTTGAAGCCTTCCAGGGATTTGTATCGGTTGATACCCCCAAAACCTGCCCTTCGTTGTTCTTCGGGAATGGGATTGGCTTCAAAATATAAGCGGTAGATATTGTTGTCACGATCTTCAATGTTCGTCAATACCTGCTCCATTTGGTCCATCTTACGGTTCAGGATGTCGAACTGAAGTTCGTAGTTACGCACTTCGCGTTCCAAGGAAAGTTCCTTGGGGGTATTTACCCATCGGGTGTTCAAAAGAATGATGAGACCCAAGAAACCGAACAGGGCGGAAGCCAAAACAAAAAGGACGATGTTTCGGTATCTTTTGGATTTCTTCGGCTCGATCTTTCGATAGGAAAGCGTATCCGGGTCGTAATAGTACTTAACTTTAGACATGAATGGATTTTATCCTATTTTTGCTCACTCTTTTTATCAAAACAAGCAAATATAAAAATTGTTTTGCTTAAAGTGTTAAATTTAAGAAAACCCTAGGAATTCAATGACATCCCAAGAAGTTAGAGCACAGTTTTTAAACTTTTTCAAAGCAAAGGACCATAAGATCGTTCCCTCGGCACCCATGGTGATCAAGGACGATCCCACCTTGATGTTCACCAACGCCGGTATGAACCAGTTCAAGGAATATTTCTTGGGAAATACCGTGGCCAAACACAAGCGGTTGGCCGATACCCAAAAATGTCTCCGTGTAAGCGGCAAGCACAACGACTTGGAAGAAGTGGGCAAGGATACCTACCACCATACCATGTTCGAAATGTTGGGCAACTGGAGTATTGGCGATTATTTTAAAAAGGAAGCCATTGCCTGGGCCTGGGAACTGCTTACCGAAGTCTATAAAATCGATAAGGAAAGCCTGTACGTTTCCGTTTTTGAGGGTAGTGATGATGATGGACTCGCCATGGATCAGGAAGCTTTCGATCTTTGGAAGGCCATTGTGCCCGAAGAACGCATCATTCAGGGCAATAAAAAGGACAACTTTTGGGAAATGGGCGATCAGGGACCTTGTGGGCCCTGTTCCGAAATCCATGTGGATATACGTTCCAAAGAAGAAAAGGCAAAGGTGCCCGGTGCCTCCTTGGTGAACCAGGACCATCCGCAGGTAGTGGAAATATGGAACCTGGTCTTTATGCAGTTCAACCGAAAGGCAAACGGTAGTTTGGAACCCCTGCCCGAAAAGCATATCGACACCGGAATGGGTTTTGAACGTCTCTGCATGGTGCTCCAAGGTGTGCAGTCCAACTACGATACCGATGTCTTCACCCCGTTGATCAGAGAGATCGAGGTAATCACCGGAAAAAAATATGGCAAGGATGAAAAAATTGATATTGCCATTCGTGTGGTGGCCGACCATATTCGAGCGGTGGCCTTTTCCATTGCAGATGGACAATTGCCAAGCAACACAGGGGCCGGTTATGTGATTCGACGAATTCTGAGGCGTGCGATTCGGTACGGGTTTACCTTTTTGGGCACCAACCAACCCTTTATTTACCGTTTGGTGAAGGTGTTGGGCGAGCAAATGGGTAAGGCCTTTCCCGAATTGAAGGACCAACGCCAATTGATCGAGAACGTGATCAAGGAGGAGGAAAGCTCATTCCTCAGTACGTTGGAACAAGGCTTGGTGTTATTGGATTCGGTGATCAAATCCGCCAAAAACAAAACCGTGGAGGGCGAAAAAGCCTTCGAACTGTATGATACTTTCGGTTTTCCCATTGATTTGACCGCCCTTATTTTGGAGGAGAAAGGCTATCAATTGGATGTGGAAGGATTTGAAAAGGCCCTGAAAGCACAAAAAGACCGATCTAGGGCTGCTTCTGAGGTTTCCAAAGATGATTGGACCATTTTGCAGAAAGATTCCGAACAGGAATTTATTGGGTATGATAACCTGGAAACGCAAGTAAAATTGGTGAAATACCGAAAAGTCACCAGTAAGAAGGAAGGAGACCAGTACCAAATGGTCTTCAACCTGACTCCATTTTATGCCGAAGGTGGGGGCCAAGTAGGGGATAAAGGCTACTTGGAAGCACCCAATGGCGATGTCACTTATATTGTCGATACCAAAAGGGAGAACAACGAAATCGTACATTTTGCAGATTCGTTGCCGGCCAATGTAAACGAGACCTTTAAGGCCGTGGTCGATAAAAAACAACGGTGGAGAACCGCGTGCAACCATACTGCCACCCACCTGTTGCACCAAGCACTTCGTGAGGTGTTGGGTCCCCATGTGGAGCAAAAAGGTTCCGCTGTGCATTCCAAGTACCTACGTTTCGACTTTTCACATTTTGCCAAACTTTCGGTGGAAGAACTGCGCAAGGTGGAAAACTTTGTAAATGCCCGTATTGATGGACAACTGCCCTTGCAGGAAAACCGAAATGTGCCCATCAAGGAAGCTATGGAACAAGGAGCCATGGCCCTGTTTGGGGAAAAATATGGCGATACGGTCCGTACCATTCGCTTTGGTCACTCCATCGAATTGTGTGGGGGTACCCACGTAAAAAATACGGCCGACATCTGGCATTTCAAGATCGTTTCGGAAGGCGCCGTAGCTGCCGGTGTTCGCAGAATCGAAGCCATCACTTCCGATGCGGTGAAAGATTTCTATTTCAACAACAACCGCATGTTGTTCGAAATTAAAGACCTGTTGCACAATGCCCAGGATCCCGTAAAGGCGGTGGCCGGTTTGCAGGAAGAGAACAATGCCCTGAAAAAACAGGTGGAGCAGTTGCTCAAGGATAAGGCCAAGGGGCTAAAGAACGAGTTGATCGCCGAACTTGAAGAAATCAATGGGGTGCAATTCTTGGCCAAGCAGGTCGATTTGGATGCCGCCGGAGTCAAAGATCTTTCCTTTGAAATGGGTAGTCAAGTCGACAATCTTTTCTTGCTTTTGGGCTCAGAAAATGAGGGCAAGGCATTGCTTTCTTGTTACATTTCCAAGGAATTGGTGGCTTCCAAAGGTTTGAATGCAGGTACCATTGTCCGTGAATTGGGCAAATACATCCAAGGGGGTGGAGGGGGGCAACCCTTCTTTGCCACGGCAGGGGGTAAAAATCCAGCAGGAATTCCCGAGGCGCTCTCCAAGGTGAAGGAATACATCGCGTAATGGAACTACAGACCCGACTTCCACTAAACACCGCCGATCATCCCATCGATTATGAAAGTGAGGTGTTGTTGTTGGGGTCCTGCTTTGTGGAAAATATCGGGAACAAGATGGATTATTTCAAATTCAGAACTATCCAAAACCCGTTTGGTATCCTGTTCCATCCGTTGGCGCTGGAAAACTTGGTACAACGCTCCCTACAAAACAAACGGTATCAGCCGGACGAAGTTTTTGAGCAAGAAGGCATTTGGCGTTGTTTTGACGCCCATTCCGATTTGCGCTCCGACGACCAAAAGCTGGAAGTGGAGCTTCTTAACCAAAGGTTACGGTTAACGCGTCAAGGTTTGGAGAATGCTTCCCACATCATTTTTACGTTCGGTACAGCATGGGTATACGAGCATGTTGCTACAAAAAAAATGGTGGCCAACTGCCATAAGGTGCCCCAGAAGGAATTTCATAAAAACCTGTTGTCCGTTAAAACAGTGACCACCAGTTTGAACAACATGGTGGACATGGTGCAAAAGGCAAATCCAAAGGCGCAAATCATTTTTACAGTTTCCCCTGTGAGGCACCTTAAGGATGGTTTTGTGGAAAACCAGCAAAGTAAGGCCCATTTGATTGCTGCAATTCACCATATATTGTCTTCTCGAGCGCCCGCCAGCCGGACGGGCAGGCAGTGGGGAGATCTTCACTATTTTCCATCCTATGAAATCTTAATGGACGAACTCCGTGATTATCGTTTTTACGAAAGAGACATGGTGCACCCCAATGCATTGGCAGTGGAGTATATCTGGGAAAGGTTCAAAAACGTGTGGATTTCGTCCGACAGTTACCCTATAATGGATGAGGTGGAAGCGGTTCAAAAAGGGCTAATGCATCGGCCATTCAATCCGGGTTCGGAGGCCCATGAAAAATTCAAAACATCGCTTCGGTCAAAAATTACGTATCTTCAAGAAAGGTATTCGTTCATGAAATTCGAATAAATGAAGAAAGTACTCTTCGGGGCCGTGATTGCCCTGGCCGCAGTTTTGATCTTTCGGTCCTGTGCCGACGAACGGGAAAAGCAATCGCTTTTGGAAGAAAACTCCATGCTCATTCAGCAAGAACTGAAGAATGTTTCCAAATTGATCGTTACCGAAGGCCATTTTGTGGAAGTGTACAATTACAAGGATTCACGGGAACTTTTCGGGACCATGCTCACGGCCGACAAAAAGGCTTTGGTGGTCGTGAATGCCGAAGCGACCGTTGCTTACGACCTTTCCCAAATCCAATATCAGGTGGATGAAGCCACCAAAACCATCACCATTACGAATGTCCCGGAACCGGAAATCAAGATTAACCCCGATTTTGAATACTACGATGTGACCGCTGATTATTTCAATCCCTTCAGTGCACAGGATTATAACAACATCAAAAAAAATGTAAAAGCCTCCCTGCTAAAAAAAGTAGAGGCCTCCTCCTTGCGTTCCAATGCCGAAAACCGTTTGGTAAGCGAGCTTTCACGCATTTTGGTGCTAACCCATTCCATGGGATGGACCTTGGTTTTTGACGGCACCGTGGTCCAAAATATGGAAGAATTGGATTTATTTTTGGATTAAGTTGTCACATTTTTCGTTTTAGTGCGTCTTTATAGTACATCAATCAACGAACCAATGTTTAAAAGAGCACTACTAACCGTCCTTTTAGGCACTTTTCTATTTTCCTGTGCCCCCAAACGAAATGCCGATGTTTGCTATACCATAGCACCTGCCATGGTGGACAGCATTCCCCAATTGCAGATTACCATGCGCCTGAAGGCAGACCCGAGTGGAACCACAAGTCTATCGTTTCCGAACGAGGCTTGGGGGGAAACCGATCTATACCACACGTTGGGTGAGATGCAGTTGTTGAATGTGGAAGGCGTTGTGGAAAAAGATACGGACAGTAGCCGTATTATTTTAGTGTACCCCAAAGACACTAAGGAACTGGAGTTTCAATATTATTTGAAACAGGATATTGAAGGGGATATTTCCACACGCAACGTATACCGCCCTGTGATCAACAACACGTATTTCCATGTGTTTTCCCATAATTTGTTCATGTTGCCCGAGCATTCGGAGGATCACATTTCCATAGGTATGGATTGGTCCGAGTTTCCGGAAACGTATACCATTCACAACAGTTTTGGCAGTGGCGAACGAAAACAGCTGTTGAAGGACATGGACAAGGAAAAATTTGGCAGCGCCATTTTTGTAGGGGGCGATTTTCGGGTGTTGGAAGGCGAGATCAACGGGAACAAGATCAGTCTGGCCACCCGTGGGGATTGGGTTCCCTTCAAAGAAGAGGATGTGTTTAAGGTGTTGGAGCAAACGCTCACCTACCAACGCAATTTCTGGGACGACCATTCCCAAACCTATTTTACCGTGACCATGCAGCCGTTCCCGCAAGAAATGGGCAGTAGTTTTCAGGGTACCGGGCTTACCAATTCATTTGCCACAACAGTTTCCAACAACGATATGACCGATATTGAACAGATGGTGTACCTTTTCAACCACGAGCTGATGCACAATTGGATCGGACATACCATCACCACGGCCAACGAAGAGGAACAGTATTGGTTCAGCGAGGGATTTACCGAATACTACACTTTTAAGAATATCGCCAAGAACCACATCAACGGATTGGGGTCGGATTTTTTCATCAACGAGATTAACCGTACCATTCGAGACCTGTATGGTTCGCCGGTGATGACGGCACCGAATGCAGAGATCAATTACGATAATTTCTGGACCAATCCCGATTATTCGAAATTGCCCTATTGGCGCGGAGCGCTTTTTGCCTTTTATCTAGATCAGACCTTGCAAAAAAATTCCAAGGGGAAGCAAAGCTTGGACGATGTGATGCACCAAATCTATGCGGATGCCACCAAAGGCCAGAAAGTAGATCATGCCTATTTCATCCAAGTTATGGAACCTTTTTGGAAAGGTGATTTTGAAGCGTTTTTCCAAAAACACATTGTGGATGGGGAGCCCCTCGACCTGTATGGATTGTTTGACGAATTGGGATGGGAGTATAGCCCCATGAACGATATCTATCAACTGGGCTTTGAATTTACCGAAGACCGCAAAGCCATCAAAAGTGTAGTGGAGGGCAGTGCCGCTTGGGAAGCAGGCCTTAAGGTGGGCGATTCGGTGTTTTCCCGCAGTATATGGCAAGGCAGCATCGAGCATCAGGTGGAGCTGGGCATCCTGCGCAATGGGGAGAAAATGGAATTCGCTTATTATCCCGTCACCAAGGCAGAAGTACCACAGATCAAGCCTACACCCACCAATGGTGCTGAGCTGGGCTTTTAGCTTACCATAGGGGCATCCACCAAGGCTATGCCGTCATCTATCAAATGACCGACCTTCGGGTTGTTGCGTTTAACCTGCTCCAAATGCGCCAAAATTTCCGCTTGAAAATCTAGGTCATCGCTTTTTTTGGCCAGTTCGTACAGTTCCACCGATAATAGCCAATCTTCGGGATATTCCTGTTTGATGGCTTGGAACACCTTGTTGCGGGAAATGGTGGTATTGGTCCCTTCCCGATACTCACGGATTTGTTGATAATATTGCTCCAACTGAGTTCTTCTGGGGTCCTCCTTCGGTTTGATGGTCGTTTCAGTCAGCTGGTGCGTGATCAGGTTAAAACTGTTGAGGTCTGCAGGACCGTTGTAGCCCGATACCACCTGTTGTCCCACGGCCATATCATAGAGGCCCCATTCCGGTTGGAAGAGGACTTCGCCATTATACGTTACAGTACAATCCTTGAAGGTGATCAGGATGATCTTACCCATCAGGTTGCGGGTTCCGGTGATGATGGTTCCTTCCACTTTCACACCACCTTCAAATTCAAGGGAAACCTGTTCCCCTTCGTAAATGTTATAGGCCTTCAGGTCGCGGGGATACATATCCTCAATAGCGATGTTGATGCCCTTCAATTTGCCTATGGGCGAACCAAAACCTTCCGCATGGTAGGCCGTGCTGTGTCCCACAAGTTCCTTATCGCGGTAGGCCAATGCGGTTGGTCCTTTGGTCTGGATATAGATGGGTTTCCCCTCATGTTCGATCACGTTGTGGAAGTGCCCAGAAATCTGGAGTCCCGTGCTCAATTCCAAGGTGCCCAAGGCCTGGGAGGCAATCAATTTTTTAATGCTGGAAAGTCCACCGGTACGCAATGCCATGGTATTGGCAAAATCCTCCAACACCTGGCTCAAAAAGGCAAAGTCCGGGGTCACGAAGAGCTGTGGTTGTGGTTTGGTAATGTCAAATTCCGTGTGTGCCGCTTCAATGGAGTAGGGCAGCTTTTTTACTTGGTCCGTCATGCACCAGGCACTTTCCCCGATGGAGGAAAGCAATCCGGCCCCATAAATTTTGGGGTGGTCCACGGTGCCGATCAACCCATATTCCACCGTCCACCAGTGCAGGTTTCGGATCAGGGCCATTTCACTGGGTTCCCCCATGTTCTCCTGAAGGTATTCGATATGTTTTTCCGCCTTGTCGATTTCTTCCTGCGGGGTACCGTTGGCTTCCTTGATGATGGATAGGTGACGCACCGCATCGTACAGTTCATAATCCTTGGCACTGGAAATGGCCTTGCAGCCGATTTCCCCGAACCGTCGCAAGTATTCCGCATATTCCGGATTGGCGATGATGGGAGCGTGTCCGGCCCCTTCGTGTATGATGTCCGGCGCAGGGGTGTACTCAATATTTTCCAATTGGCGGATATCGGAGGCGATCACCAGTACGTTGTACGCCTGAAATTCCATAAAGGCCGACGGGGGAATAAATCCATCAACGGCCACGGCCGCCCAACCGATTTCCTTCAAAATGCGGTTCATACCGTACATGTTGGGGATATGGTCGATGGAGATACCCGTCATTTTCAATCCATCCACATAGGAGCTGTGTGCCACTTGACTCAGATAATCCACGTTTTTACGCATCACATAACGCCACACCGCTTGGTTAATGGCGGTATATTCCTCATAGTTTTGCGGTTTGATGAACTGTTTTAAATGTTTGGGCAGTTTATCCAGAATAGGATTGGATTCGTAACTCATGAATGCAATTTTTTAGGCACGTAAAGATACGAAATCGATATCGTAAATACGAAGAATTGGCTAAAGCACAATAAAAAACCGCCCTATTGGGCGGCTTGTTTTTTAGTTGACAGCCACTGCCGTTTGTGGGGGATATTCCTTCAGGATTTGGGACACAAATTCCCTGATGCGTTCCTCTTTCTTTTCAACGTTCTTGGTGTTGCTCAGGGTGCCCACACCACGACCTTGCCAAACCAATTCTTTTCGGCTGGCATCGATCACGTCAATGTACAGCGATCCTTCGGTACGGGTGCTCACATTGTTGCCACCCCAGCCCCAGCCCCAACCGGGACCCCAGACCCAAGGGTTATAGAAGCCGCCCCAACCCCAACCGGAGTTGTTGTAGACATCCACACGCTCGCGTTCTTTGGTAAAAATGCTGATCAATACATCGGGGTTGTCCGATTTTACAAAACCCCGTGCAGTCAATTCGGTTTCGATGGCACGCAAGATCCGTTTTTTGTCCAGATCCGAAATTTGGGCCTTATCGATGCCTGTTTTGTAAAAAGCATAGCTTTTATATTCGTTGAAGTCGGCTTGTTTGTCGTAGTCGGAAACGACCGATACGGTGCTGCAGGACACCAACAGGCCAAGTGAGAAGGCGGCGAGTGCAAAACGTTTTAAACTTTTCATAGTACTTTTTTTAAATTCTTGAGATTTCACTAAAAAATGCACAAATATTGTGCCGAATAGGGTGTTCAGCTCCGCGAATTGGTCTTTGCGTTGTATCCGTACGGACAATGGCGGCAACCGCTTTCGCAGCAGTACCCCCGTTTTAGGAGGTATTGCTCCGTAAATACCCGATATCCCTCTTCCGAAAAGTAATAATCCCCCTCTTCCAAGGGAATGCGTTCTTTCATCTATTCACCCGTTTCGCAACCTAAAGTTACGGCTTTCCCGAACAAGTTGCCAGCGTTTTAAGATTTTGGCAACATTGGGTTATTCACCGAAATTGTTGATCGAATTATCGGGGCAATGCCGTATGGAATACTTTGGGCGGTTATATTTGTAGGAAACCGATGATAGTTTTTAAGTGATACTCATTTTTAAACATTTCTTTTATAAAAATTATGTGGGCCTTTCACTTTGGCCCTTCATCATCCTGAAGGAAGGTGCCCTGCGTACCGATGACGTGCTTATCAACCACGAGCGCATCCATCTTCGGCAGCAGCGGGAACTGTTACTTGTTCCTTTCTACATCCTTTATTTTTCGGAATGGCTGTTGCGTACCGCCATGTATCTGGACAGCTACCGTGCCTACCAGAACATCAGTTTTGAACGCGAGGCCTATGCCAATGAGCGGGATATGCAGTATCTTTCCAAGCGGAAACGGTTTGGTTTTTTGCAGTACCTGACGCGATAAGCATTCACTTTGAACATCCCCAATCAGCATATTGATGTGCCCTTGCTTCGAGAAAAGGGCGTAACGCTCCATATCAAACGGGAAGATACCATTCACCCGTTGATCTCGGGCAACAAATACCGCAAGCTGAAATACAACCTGCTGGAAGCCCAAAAATTGGGGCAGCGAACACTGCTCACCTTTGGTGGGGCCTTTTCCAACCATATTGCGGCGGTGGCCTGTGTGGGTCACGAACAAGGTTTTCACACCATTGGGGTGATTCGTGGGGACGAATTGGCGGAATCCTGGCATGACAATCCCACGCTGAAACTGGCCCACGAACACGGAATGCAGTTCCATTTTGTATCCCGAAGCGATTACCGATTGAAGAACGAACCGGATTTCCTGCATCAGTTGAAGGACCGATTCGGCAATTTTTATCAGGTCCCCGAAGGCGGCACCAATGCCTTGGCCGTACAAGGTTGCGAAGAAATAGTAACCGAAGCCGACACCCAGTTTGATATTATTTGCTGTGCAGTGGGCACAGGCGGCACGGTGGCCGGACTCATCAATTCGGCACAACCCCATCAGCAAGTATGGGGGTTTCCGGCACTGAAAGGAGATTTTTTAACGGAAGAAATCAGCCGATGGACCACGCGAGAGAATTGGCGGTTGGTCACCGATTATCATTTTGGCGGCTATGCCAAAGTGGACCGCGAATTGGTGGACTTCATTAACGATTTTAAACAGCAAACTAAAATTCCTTTGGACCCAAATTACACAGGAAAGCTCCTTTTTGGTATTTTTGACCTTGTAAATCAGGATGTTTTCCCCCAAAATACCAAGATCTTGGCCATCCATACCGGCGGATTACAAGGAATTCAGGGGATGAACTTGGTACTGAAAAAGAAAAATTTACCGCTTTTGGACGTATGATCAAACGAGTAGGATATGCAATTTTGGTGGCGCTGTTGCTCACCGGCTGTGGTGCCAAAAAACGAAGAAGTACCCAACGGAATGGGGGTCCCGAAATCTCCCGATCGGAAAATCGACCCACCGTGTCGACCAACACCGATAGCGAGAACCCCAATCTGTTTCCCATGCCCGAGGACACGGGCCGTTTTGAACGTTTCCCTATAACCGATACCGAAGAATACATCAAAACCTTTGCCGAGATTGCCCAGTACGAAATGCGTGCCTTTGGCATTCCGGCCAGTATTACCCTTGCCCAGGGCATTTTGGAAAGCGGTTCCGGGCGCGGGGAACTCACCCTGAAAACCAACAACCATTTCGGGATCAAATGCCATACGGGTTGGGAGGGCGAATTCGATTTTCATGACGACGACGCCAAGGGCGAATGTTTCCGAAAATACAACCACCCCATGTACAGCTTTCGCGACCACAGTATCTTTTTATCCACTCGGTCGCGCTATGCCTTTTTGTTCAATTACCGTCGGGACGATTATAAAAAATGGGCGCACGGACTTCGGGAGGCGGGCTATGCCACCGATAAAAAGTACCCCCAAAAGTTGATTGCCCTGATTGAGCGCTACAACCTGCACCAATACGATGAGGCCGTCGTGGACAGTGGCCTTTCCATGGTTCGGGAACCCAAGACCTACGAAGTCACCACGCATACCGTGGAGCAGGGGGAGACCCTTTATGCCATTTCCCGTAAGTACGATGTTTCGGTGGACGAGATCAAGCGCCTCAACAACTTGGAAGACAATATCATTTCCATTGGGCAGGTACTTAACATCCGAAGGGCACAGTAGTTTCTTTTTGTCATTCTGAGCAAAGCGAAGAATCCCTTTCATTGTGCTATCGTCAACCTGAACTTGTTTCAGGTTCTCACTAGAGCATACATGATGGGATGCTGAAACTGGTTCAGCATGACGAATAGGTTGAATACTGTCATCCCGAGCGCAGTCGAGGGGTCTAAATCCATTGCGGATATTTTCAAAAAACGGTCAGTTCGAGTGGCTTGATCTAGGGATCAAGGTATATCGAGAACTGGTTTTCACCATCAGCCCTTCTCGATACGATTCGCCAAGTCGAATCACTCGAAGTGACAAAAAACCACTTCCAAGGAATTAGCAGGATACGTACCTTTGCGGCTCAATTGTCATTCCGCACGGCTGCTGAGCGTAGTCGAAGCACAACATGACGAGTAAGGTGAATACTGTCATCCCGAGCGCAGTCGAGGGGTCTCAATCCATTGCGAATATTTTCAAAAAAAACGGTCAGTTCGAGTGGCTTGATTTAGGGATCAAGGTGTATCGAGTACTGGTTTTCACCATCAGCCCTTCTCGCTGTTCCTTCGACTCCGCTCAGGAACCCACTCGAAGTGACAAAAAACCACTTCCAAGGAATTAGCAGGATACGTACCTTTGCGGCTCAATTGTCATTCCGCACGGCTGCTGAGCGTAGTCGAAGCACGATGCGGAATTCATAACCAAAAAAATAGATGCCCGCCTTCGCGGGAATGACAGGATACTATATTTACTATGATCTACCAACGCAGCAGTGCCTTGTTCGCAGAGGCCAAAAAATACATTCCAGGAGGCGTAAACTCACCCGTTCGGGCGTTTAAAGCGGTAGGGGGCGACCCCATTTTTGTAAAGGAGGCCAAGGGCGCCTACCTCTACGATGTGGACGGCAACCAACTCATCGACTACATTGCCTCGTGGGGGCCGCTGATCTTGGGGCACGCTTACGAACCCGTGATCAATGCCGTGGTGGAAAAGGCCAAAAAAGGCACCTCCTTTGGGATGCCCACCGAAATTGAGACCGAACTGGCCCAATTGGCGGTTTCCATGGTGCCGAACATCGACAAGATCCGCTTTGTGAACAGTGGTACCGAAGCCTGTATGAGTGCGGTGCGCCTCGCGCGCGGGTACACGGGCAAGGACAAGATTATCAAATTTGCTGGGTGCTACCACGGCCACTCCGACTCGTTTTTGATACAGGCGGGGAGCGGGGCCGTTACCTTTGGCAGTCCCAACAGTCCGGGGGTCACCCAAGGCACGGCCAAGGACACCTTATTGGCCATCTACAACGACTTGCACAGTGTACAGGCCTTGGTGGACGCCAACCAAGGCGAGATTGCGGCTATTATTTTGGAGCCCGTAGCGGGCAACATGGGCTGCATTGTGCCCCAAGACGGTTTTGTGCAAGGATTACGAGACATCTGCACTCGCGAGGGCATTTTGTTGTTGTTCGATGAGGTGATGACCGGGTTCCGATTGGGCAAGGGAGGCGCGCAGGAAGCTTTGGGTGTTGACGCTGATATTGTGATGTTCGGAAAAGTGATCGGGGGCGGACTGCCCGTGGGAGCGTTTGCGGCCCGAGCCGATATCATGGCGCATTTGGCACCCGAAGGCCCCGTGTACCAAGCGGGAACCTTGAGTGGTAACCCCTTGGCCATGAGTGCCGGACTGGCCATGCTTACCGAACTGAACAACCGCCCCGAAGTGTTTACCAGTTTGGCGGATAAAACCGAATATTTGCACAAAGGGATAGCCGAAGTATTGACCGAAAAAGGGGTGACCCACCAGATCAACCGTTTTGGCAGTATGATCTCCGTTCACTTTACGGACGAGCCCGTGGTGGATTTTGCCAGTGCGGCCAAGGGCAACAACGATAGGTTTAAGAAATACTTCCACGGCATGTTGGACAATGGGGTGTATTTGCCCCCTTCGGCCTTTGAAAGCTATTTTTTAAACGACGCCCTCAGCTATGCCGATTTGGATAAGACCATTGAGGCCGTGGGGAAAGTTTTCTAATGGTCGATGTCATTTCGAAGGAGCGTAGCGACTGAGAAATCTATTTGTGGTTGAGATTTCTCATACTCCCTCTGGTCGGTTCGAAATGACGTTGTTTTGGTCATTTCGAAGAAGCGTAGCGACTGAGAAATCCAACACTTTCAAATTATGTTATCGCCTTATTTTGTTTACATCACAACCAACCAAAATAAAAGTGTGCTGTACATTGGGGTGACCAATAATATTCAAGACAGACTTTCCCAACACCAATTCGATAGTCAAAACGCCAAGAAATCATTTGCTGGGCGGTACAATTGTATTCATCTGGTGTACTATGAACGGTTTGATTCCATTGAAATGGCCATAGCCCGAGAAAAGGAACTCAAGAAATGGAGAAGGGAAAAGAAGGATAGGTTGATTTCCAACTTTAACCCTAACTGGGAATTTTTGAACAATGAGATGGTGTAGATTTCTCACGCTCCCTATGGTCGGTTCGAAATGACGTTCGATTGGTCATTTCGACATGAGGAACGCAGTGACGATTGAGAAATCTATTTGTGGTTGAGATTTCTCACGCTCCCTATGGTCGGTTCCAAATGACGTTCCGTTGGTCATTTCGACATGAGGAACGCAGTAACGATTGAGAAATCTGTTTGAGGTTGGGATTTTTCACGCTCCCTTCGGTCGGTTCGAAATGACGTTGTTTTGGTCATTTCGAAGGAGTGCAACGACTGAAAAATCTCTTTGTTAAACGATGCCCTCAGCTATGCCGATTTGGATAGGACGATTGAAGCGGTAAAGAAAGTGTTTTAAAACAGGGAGAAGAAGTTCAACCACAATGTGCACAGTCCGGTTCGCCCACCAACTTGCCCGAGGCATCCAATTGGTATTGGCAACACGTAACAAAACGGGTCTTTAAAAGTTCCTTTGCCCTTCGAATATGGGCCTTTACATTGGCCAAACTTAAGCCAAGCACATCGGCGGCCTCTTGTTGTTTTTTGCCCTGAACATAAACCAGTTGCAGGGTTTGCTTGTAGTTCTTCGGCAGTTCTTCCATAAACCGATTAAAACAACAAGGGCTCATCCCCTGGGTATCGGATTTGTCCTTAAGTTCCCTTTTTTGGGGCACGAACTTGCTTTCCGAGGACACCAGATCAATAATTTCATTGCGGGCTATTTGAAAGACCCATGAGCGTACTCTTTGCGGATCTTTAAGTTGATCCAGGTTGTTGTGGATCTTTACAAAAGTGTTTTGAAACACATCATGGGCCACCGCTTCATCCCGAACCCGTTTCAGGATAAAGAAATACAATGGGTCGCCATATTTTTGATAGATTTCTTGCGTGTTCATGTGACTAAGGTACAAAAAGGCCAACCTTTGGGCCGGCCTTTTAGGGTTTAGTTGCAGCACGCACAATCGGGGCAGTCGCATTTGGTGCAGCTGCATTGGGCAGCCTTGCAATCCCCGCAATCGCATTGGGTGCATTTACAATCGGTACAAACACAGGTATTCATAGGTATATTATTTAAGGTTTGTAAGGGAGACCCAAAAGCCACCAAAAGGATACAGAAAAAAGCAATTATTTTAGGAATGTTCCGAGTTTGTCATTTCAAGGGAGCGTAGCGACCGAGAAATCTGATTCTTTATATTTGAGATTTCTCACGCTCCTCATGGTCGGTTCGAAATGACGTTCGATTGGTCATTTCGACATGAGGAACGCAGTGACGATTGAGAAATCTGTTTGAGGTTGGGATTTCTCACGCTCCCTTTAGTCGGTTCGAAATGACGTTCCGTTGGTCATTTCGATATGAGGCACCAAATGACGATTGAGAAATCTGTTTGCGGTTGGGATTTCTCACGCTCCCTCTGGTCGGTTCGAAATGACATTTTTCAGGTCATTTCGAAATGAGGAACACAGTGACGATTGAGAAATCTGTTTGAGGTTGGGATTTCTCACGCTCCCTCTGGTCGGTTCGAAATGACGTTCCGTTGGTCATTTCAATATGAGGCACCAAGTGACGATTGAGAAATCTGTTTGAGGTTGGGATTTTTTACCGATGTCTCGACTGCGCTCGACAGGACATGGAATGAAAGTGTCCTACTAAAACCGCACCGACAGCCCAAACCCGTTTTGGTTGTTGATCACAAACACTTCGGGTTGAAAACGGTAACTGGTGGACGGCGTAATGGCCATATTGTAGGTGTCCACGCCTTTGTTGACATTGTTAAAGGCCCTAAAAGACAGATGGATACTAACAACAGCAATGGCGCCGCCAATATAGGCGAGCTCCCATGTAGGATCGCGATCTGCGGATTGTTGACCCAATGGGATGCCAATAAGGCCACCGCCCACAAAGGCCAAAACATTGGAAATGGTGCGTTGTGATTTTGCTCTTTTAATCAATTGGTTGGCTTCCTCCACGGCCACGGTGGCCGCTTCCAGTTCGCGCCAAGTGAGGCGTTCCCCATCTTGGAAAAAACGGTAGCCCAATAGGTTCACCTTCATGTCGATGGGTTTTGGGGCGGTAGGGGTTTGTTGAGCTTGTAGCGTGCTTAGGGCCATAAAAACAAGCAACAGTGCTAAGATTGAAGTTTTATTGTTCATTCCAATTTTTTTCAAATTCATCTTTGGTTATTTCAAATGCTTTAAATTCTTCTAGGTCTAATTCTTGGTCTCCCAGCATACCAAAGTCATCTTCTAAATGGTTTTGGTGGTATTTCAGGACTTTTCCATTCTCATATTTTTCAATTTGACGGATGGGTGCACCCTTTAAATCCGTTTCAAAATACCAAATTGAGTTGCCCCAGTTGCCAAATTCGTCCTCACGAATATCTTCCCAGTTGCGTTTAAAGTACTTCATGTTTATAAGATGAGGATGAGGATTCTAAATTGATTATTTATTCTTTCGTAGGCACCAAAAGTTCGCGGACATCCACGTCCAGTACTTTAGCGATGTCGCGAAGCACGGGAATGCTGGGCTGGGTATTGTTGTTGCAGTAATTGGTGACCACTACATAGCTTTTGCCGATTTGCTCTGCCAGCCATGTTTGGGTCCTGCCCTGTTGTTTTAAAACTTCCTTGATACGATTCATAATGGAAAATGATACACCAACCTATTACTTTGTAATAGGAATTTGTAACGTATTACAATTGATGCATTAATTCTATAGCAAAATACAATACATAAAACTGTTGTGAAATAATATAAAATGATATATATTTATATTGAAATACAATAACATTTATTGGTGATGCACAATAAAATGGTGGTGATACGGCTTATCCAGCAAGATTTGAAACACAGCCAGCTTACGGAACAATTACGACGCATGGGTTGGGACGATGGCGGGTTGTACTCTTTGGATTTGATGACGCTAGTGGCTGAATTGTTGGAAGTGCCACCGACCAAAATGGACCAATTTGCCACCATTTATGGGCAATATTTAGATCGAGCCACAGCATACCCGGTTACCCATTTGGGAGAGGAGCTTTTGTCGGTAGCGGAGGGTTGTTATTGGGAATTGATAGTATAAATAGGTTTTTAAATAAAAGGTTCAATAAAATGAAATTGTTTATTCTAAGGTTTTAAGTACTTATTTTAAAAAGTTTTTTATAAGTTGGATTAGTCGGTAGATAAATAGTCCAAGAACTAAATTAAGCAAACCTACAACACCCAAAATTAAGATTGGTTTAAGTGCATTTGGGAAACTAATTGATAAGAAAATAGCTGTAATTGTAAATATTATTGTTCCATAAGCAATCATTCCAATTCCTAACTTTCTATCTTCATCGTATTTGTCATTTTCTTTGATAAGTTTTAGGCCTTTGTGCTTAATATCTATTCCGATTTGCGGTTGTTGCCCACTATTATTTTCAGCTAAAATGTTAACCCTAACCTCCGTATTGCGATTAAAGACCGGAAGTGAAAATTTAGAATTTGTTTGAAAATACTCTATGTCTTTTTGTAATTGTGTTGGCGTAATATGATTTGAATCCTGTTTCTTTTTTTCAATATCTTCATTATTTCTTCTAATAACTTCCACAAGCCTATCATAGTGGGTTTGTTCAACGAGGATTGTTTTGCCTGAATCAACATAGAATCCGTTTTGGCCATTAATAAATGAATCTTTATCTACCCATATATCTAAAACGATATCTTGGAAATCTTTGTTACTATCATTGTTAAGGGTTATAGTGATAAAATTTAAATGATTTGATTTTAAACCATTATAATAAACTTCAATATTTCCCCAAAATTCATTTTGATTTGAAGTTGCTAAAGGTTGAAAGAGAAAATTATACTTTATAAAAGTTAATTTGTTTTTAAACTTTTCAAGGTAAATTCCTATTAAAAGGCTAACAAGACCAGTAATTATTAGTGAAATTGTGGTTGGTGCAATGTCCTTTAGGAAATCTGTTAAATTTTCCATTTTATCAGTTAGTTATATTTCAATTGAAGTTTAAACACTCCACTTTTTGGTAGGAAATAATTATCCTTAAGGTATTGCTTAAGGAAAACGATATTAATTCTTCATATCCTGTTCAGTAAGATTAAAAATTCATTTCTTTTTTATCCAAGTTGAATTTCTTCCCCTTTTTGTCGGGTCTGGGTTCATTACCAATAAACCTTTATCTCTTAATCTATAAAAGTGAGTTTTTACCAAATCAGGAGATTTGATGCCTGTTAATTCTCTTGCAGTACTGTTATGTATTTCATCATGATCCTCCAAATACTTCATTATTAATTCCTCCGGTGATGCCAAAGGCTCATGTTTAATAATAACTTTGACAGCGTGGTCTAATTCAATAATTTCTGGTTTTTTTAGTCTCAATTCAGCGATTTCTTCAAACGCCGTATTTAATCCTTCACCCACATCCTTATTAGGTGGATTTGGGAACTTATTAATTAATCTTACCATATTTCCATTTCTGGCGAATTGCTCAACCAAAATATTGTCAACTGTAATGTGACCGGGTAAGGAGCCTGGACTCAGTATTTCAACTCTATTATCAAATATTCGTATATGAATATCGGATGCGATACTATAATCTCTGTGTAAAACTGCATTGGTAATAATTTCATGTAACGCTTTTTCTGGGTATTCTAGGGATTCGAGACCTGTTTCCTTTAAAACTTTTCCAGTTTCTATTATTTCCTTAGTTCTTGATACTGCTTCGTAAACTTGCTTATAGGCAGGTCCTTCAATAGAAATTGGATCAAACGATAGAGTGTCTCTGGACCCTTCTTCATCTTTTGTTTTATAGCGATATATTTTGATTCCACTTTGTTTTGGTAAAGCAGCTTGGGGAGTATCTGAATAAAGCATTATTGAAGCAACTGTCGGCATGTTGTTCTTTATTAGTAATTGTTTTCTTAGCCAAGTTTCGGGTTCCGACGTAGGAATGACTTCAAACATAAATTCATAAATACATAATGAATCAGTTACAAATTCAAGTGGAATATTTACGGTATTGTCTTCAAATGAGGATATCCCTTTATCTAATTCCAATCGCCTAAGCGCCTCGTCGGATTCTACAGGTATATTTTGAGCAGATCTTCTCTTGTAGACTTTACCGTTGGAGGCCTTAATTATTTCAATGTTTTTCTTTACCGAAACATGAAGGATAAGGCCCGACTCATTTTCATTTGAAAGAAAGGAATATGAATATTGGTCCCCTAATGGAAATAATTCTTCAAATATTTGAATATGACCATTGGCTGCTTCTTCATCCAAAAATCCATCCCAGACACGATTTTTTGTTCCTTGAGAATCTGATTCCCTAATTCCAATGTACAATTCACCACCTACAGCATTTGCAAATGCACTTAGAGTTCTAGTTAGCTTCGATGGAGCAATTTCTTTTGCCTTGAGATCATTAAAGTGACCTTCTGATAGGTCAAAAATTTTTAATTTTTGCTCATCTGTTATTTGACGTGTTAAAATCATGTTTGCCATTGTTGACCGAGGGGTGATATTGATTAGATTAAGAGTTCTTCAAAAAATGAAAAAACTAAACGATTTTCAGATAAATATTTAAAGTAGGTTTAAAACTTTACGGGGAAGTCCTCCCAAAATACCAAATCCTACTCTTTTTTCATTGCAGAAAAACCTTAAAAAAACTGGGGGTTTTATACAATGAACAATGAGCAATAAACAATTTGCAATGGGTGAAGGGTGAAGGGTGAAAGGTAAAAGTGAAAGGTTAATGGGGGTGTAGGCCCAACTTTTGGGTGATTTTGGCCAGTTGCTTGTCCAAATTATCGATATAGATGCTTTCTCCGGTCACCAGTGTACCGCTGTAAATAATGGTGCTGTCCTGCACAATGATGAGGTGGGGGTAGGCATTGAAATCCAACGCTTCCTGCACTTTTTTGAGGTCTTCTGCGTAGAGGGTGGTATACGAGTAGCCCAATCGGGTTTCCACTTGGGTACGAGCTTCAAATTCTTGGTCTTCCAAGGGAACGTTAACGGAGTAAAAGGCAATATCGGGATGGTTGTATTTCTCACTCACCTTTTCAAAGTAGGGGAATTTTTCAAAGCAGGGCTTGCAGGCAGTGTTCCAGAAATCCAAAACCGTAATCTTTTTATCCAATGGAATGGTGTCCTTGGTCTTGTCCACAAAAACCAAGTGGGAGGGAAACGGTTTGGTGTCGTAAAAGGTGGAGTCGTCGGTCAAGGCCAACAATACTCTCGGATATCCAAATTTTCCCAAAAAAAGCGCCAATACCACCATGACCATCAATTTGGGTACAAACCATCCCTTTTTGGCCCAAAGACCAAAAAGCATACTCAAAGGAATGCCCAACAAATAGAGGATGGAGCGTTTAAAGTCCAGGGTAAGGAGAGAGGGAACCAAGATCAACAACCATAGCGGGATATAGGCCCAAAACCACTGCCATTTTTTCGAGGCGTCCATCAAATAATAGGCAGTCAAAAAGCAAACGATCAGGGTGGTGGGCAGCATATACAAATGATCACCGTAAAACAGAACCCCGGCCAATAGGTAGGTGAGGGGGACGAGGAGGTATTTCGTTTTTTGGAGGAATTGTTTAATCGCTGTATTTGCCAATGCCATAATTGAATTTTTACGCTTTTGAACAGACAGCCAAAGAGGTTAATCCCATGACGTAGGGTCATCGGTTTGAAATCTGTATTGATAAATTCAAGGGAGGTTGAGAGTGCAAAATAGGAGATTCCAGCATAAAGGAATAAGATAGAAACGTTAAAACTGGGGATTTTGTACAATGTACAATAAGCAATAAACAATTTGCAATGGGTGAAGGGTGAAAGGTGAAAGGTGAAGGGTGAAGGTGAATATTTCAATTAACAGTAAACAATAAACAATGTACAATGGGAGTAAAGGTGTGCCAATTGAAAATGAATAACGTAAAATTACTAACTACTAACTACTAACTACTAACTACTGACTACTGACTACTGACTACTAACCACTAATTGTTCATTGTTTCTCAAGGAATTCGAGTACCATGGTAGGGTTGCTGACCTGTAGGGCCTGGTCGCCCTGTACCAAAATAGGTTGGGTCACCACTTTGGGGTTGTTTTCCAAGACTTTGAGCCAGTCGTCGTCACTTTCCAAATTATGGTTTTTGCCATAGGCGTGGATAAAGTCCGGGTGATCGGTGTTGATCAACGCTTTGATGGGTTTGCCCAGACGTTCGGCCAGTTCGGCCCATTGGGTACCGGTTACCTTGGTTTGGGTAAGGTCCACGGCCAGCACTTTGTACTTGGAGGCCTCCACAAAGGCCAAGGTTTGCATGCCCACACTGCTATTGGGGTTGTAATAGAGGTTCAATTCGCGTTTGTTGGTGGCTATGACTCCCATTTCTTGCTGCATTTTAGTGTTTTAACACAAGTTCTCCATTTTTAAATGGAGGGGTTAACGCAATCCATTTTTTTCGTAACACAAACGGACATAAAAAAACGGGGCAGCGCCCCGTTTTTTTTGACTAACTAACTCAAATAAATGCTGTACTAAGAACGGGCCTCTTGGCAGGGACCCCTAATTTACTTACGGCCAAACCAGCGCTTTGGTCGCAGGCTATTACAAAAATAATCAATTTAAAACGATTCTAAATAATAAAATTATGTTATATTTGAGGGAGCGCGCTTGGATGCGCAATGTTTAAAATCGCAAAGTGTTTAAAAATTAGATTCTTTTATTCGGAAAGGCCGTCCCAAAGGGACGGTTTTTTCGTTTATAGCGATTCCGACAGGTGCAGGAACAGCATACCCGATAGAATGGCGAGCCCAAAACTGAGCAGGGTGCCGATCAGCACATATTCGGTCAATTTTCGGTTTTTACCCTTGTTGAGGTCCCCAAACCGAAACACGGATTTGGCCGCGATCAACAACCCGATGGCCGCCCATTGCTGCATCAAAATAAACCCGAACACGAACAACCGCTCCAACATCCCGATATAGGTACCGGCATTTTTTAGGGAGCCGCCCTCGCCCGATGCATCTTCCTTGGCAATTTCATCGATATAGGGTGCGAGGAACATCCGCATTACAATACCCGAAACAAAGGTGACGAACACCAAAAAGGTGATCAACAACAGGGTCTTTTCCGAGAACCATCCCGCCATATCCAGCGCAAAGGGTTCCATGAGGTACAAAGCCCCGACCAGCACCAACAGGTGCAACACTTGGTCCACCACAAACAGCCAGCGGTAGTTTTTCGGATTGGTAAGGGCAAGTTTGCCCACATCGATACCGAAATGCGTTACCACAATTAGGGCCACGATGCCCAAATGCTGAAACTGCAACAGGGCCAACAGCAGCGCCAAATGCACCCCAATGTGATAGTAGAGGTACTTGGACCGCCATTTCTTTTGGAGCTTGTCGGCTACCCAACGGGCAGGCTGCAATGCAAAGTCCCCAAGAAAATGGGCCAGGATCAGTTTAAGGGCTAACAGTGTCATATTAGGGTGAGTTGGGTTGTATAAAAATGCATCATTTTTTGCACTTCGTCAAATCCGGCGCGGAGCAATGCCTCGCTGATGGTACTCTGCGATTTGTCCAATAGGGCGGCTAGTTCCTTTTGGTTGGCCTCCGGGTGTTCCAAGCTCACCTTTACGATCTGGGAAGCGGCGGGCAACCAGTTGTCCATGGTAAGGCAGGCCAGTTGTAGCATCAGGTTCAAGGGGGTGTCAAACGCCTCGTTGTCCGCTTGCAGGGCCAAGGTCTGTTTTTTCAGGTTTTCGAAACAGGTGCCGGAGCGCACAAAGGCGGTACCGTTCGATTCGGTGATCTTATCGGCATGGTAGTCCTGTTCGCCCAGCCCGATGGCGATGCGCACATCCAAATGGCGTACCTGCTTGATGCTGGCCTTGAGATAAATGGCAGCTTCCAGGGCTTGTTCGGGGGTGGTACGCAGTTGAAAGCTATCGCCACGGTAGATTTCCCAATCCGAAGGCACCTCCCCATAGCGGGAAAGTGCCTGTTTAAGAATGGGAAGCCATTTGTTGGCTTTATGGTCCTTGGAGTTGATGATGTCCCCTGTGAGTACGGCAATCATAAAATATCGTTTAATTAGACGAATACTTTAAATATCGTTAAAAAAGACGATAAAGCAAAATATCGTTTAAATAAACGATAAAATAACTAAATTATTGCCCTTTTTCATGCGGATTGGGGCGCAGTTGCCCATCCGTCCAAGAAAGGATGCGGGTTTCACGCGCACTTTGCTGCCATTGGGTGTCAATATCGAGGTTGCGACCCCACACCTTTTTGTATAGCACCTTATCGGCCAGTCCCCCTTCATCATCCGGAAAAATGAATTGTTCGGAATGGTAATAGGAACCTGCCTGTTTTCTTTCGGAAAGTTCTACGGCATCCCCCAAATTGAAATGGTTCAAAAAAAGGTAAACGCCCCCATCTTCCACCGAATCCGGTCCGGCCTTGTAGTCGATATAAAGGATGCCATCCAAATTGGGAATACCCCGATTGTCCATGGTCGCAATGGCAAACCTCGGATTTTTAATGGGAATCTGCTTTTCCAAATAGGAGCCGTGCAGAATGGTGCGCACCTTTAAAAAGGTGTCCGATCCCTGTTTGGCATAAGCAAAGAAATAGGGCCGATCGTTCACGGTCTTTTTATCGAGCGACAACAGTCCGCCAAGCAAGTAGCCCGTCATACCATTGTAGGTTACTTTGTAAAAAGGGGAATCGAATCCGTTGTAGGGCCAGGAGAACGGGGTCTTTTCCACAATTTTGACCCATTCCCCGATCACGAGTTCATCCAACACCTTGGAACGGATATCGGGTTCGGCCCGCAGTTTGATTTTATGGCCAAAGGCATACACCTGGTCGCCGGGTTGGAAATCGCAATCGGCGGTTGGACAATGCAGTTTGTCTTGCGCAAAAGTGAAGGAAAAAAGAAATAGGGATACTAAAACGGAGGGTAAGAAACGTGCTTTCATCTGTACTGAATTTTAAATGTTACGATTAAGGCAGTTCTTAGGGAGGTTATGTTATATACGGCACAAATGGTGCAAAAGGATTTTCAAACCCCGCCCACAATGCGTAATTTCATGTATTCGATTACTGAATACTACTAAACAAACCTCAAAAATGAAAAAAACAATACATCGCATGCTGGTGCTCGCTGCACCACTGTTCCTAATCGGTTGTGGACCCCAATGGACCGAAACCGAAAAAGAAGGGTACCGTGTAATTTCCAATCCCAATGGTGCCACTTTGGGCTATACGCCCCAATCGGCCATTACCCTGCTCACTGTAGATCGATCGGCCTTTAAGGACCACAATAGAAATGGCATTTTGGATCCCTATGAAGATTGGCGATTACCGGTGGATGAACGAGCCAAGGACCTTGCGTCCAAAATGAGCATTGAACAAATCGCGGGACTGATGCTGTATTCCGCCCACCAATCCATACCCGGTGGTGGCAACCGATTTTTTGGTCCGGTCACCTACAATGGCAAACCCTTTGAAGAAAGTGGCGCCAAAGCCAGTGACCTTTCCGATGCACAAAAGATATTTTTGAAGGATGACAACCTACGCCATGTGCTGATTACCAGTGTGGAGTCCCCAGCTGTGGCGGCCCAATGGAACAACCATGCCCAGGCCTTTGTGGAAGGTATTGGGATGGGCATTCCGGTCAATACCAGTTCCGATCCCCGTCATGGGAGTGATTCCTATGCAGAATTCAACGCCGGGGCAGGCGGCAAGATATCCATGTGGCCCAGCAGTTTGGGCATTGCGGCCAGTTTTGATCCCAGTTTGATGCGTCAGTTCGGGGAGATTGCCTCCCAAGAATACCGGGCTTTGGGTATTGCCACCGCCTTGTCGCCGCAAATCGATTTGGCGACTGAACCGCGTTGGTCCCGTTTTGATGGTACCATGGGCGAAGACCCCGATCTGGCCACCGATCTGGCCCGTGCCTATGTGGATGGATTCCAATCGTCGAATGATGGCGGATGGGGCTACCAGAGTGTGAACGCCATGGTAAAGCATTGGCCCGGGGGCGGACCTGAGGAAGGCGGGCGCGATGCCCACTTTGGCTACGGTTCGTATGCCGTGTATCCGGGGAACAACTTAAAAGACCACCTGAAACCGTTTACCGAAGGTGCCTTTAAACTGGAAGGGGATACCCAAATGGCCTCGGCCGTGATGCCGTATTATACCATTTCCTTTGAGCGGGATACCGTTAATGGGGAGGAAGTGGGCAACTCCTACAACAAATACCTGATCACCGACCTGCTCCGTGGTACATATGGGTATGATGGCGTGGTGTGCACCGATTGGGGCATTACCCGCGATGTGAGCAACGTGTATGTGTTCGAAGGGAAGCCCTGGGGGGTTGAAAATTTGAGTGTGGCCGAACGCCATTACAAAATTATTGAAGCTGGTTGTGACCAATTTGGGGGCAACAACGATATGGATCCCGTGATTGAAGCCTACCAAATGGGGGTGAAGGAACATGGTGAGGAATACATGCGTAACCGTTTTGAAGTATCTGCGGTTCGTTTGTTGAAAAACATTTTTAGGACCGGACTTTTTGAAAACCCGTATCTGGATGTGGCCGAAACTGAAAAAACAGTAGGCAAGCCCGAGTTTATGGCAGCAGGTTACGAAGCACAGTTGCGCTCTGTGGTGATGCTCAAGAATACGGCCAATACCCTGCCCAGGACCACAAAACAAAAAGTTTATGTACCCAAACGGTATGTGGCCCCAAGTAGGAACTGGTTTGGTTTTGAAACCCCGGAAAAACTGGATTACCCTTTCAATATGGAGGTGGTGTCCAAGTATTTTGATGTAGTTGAAGATCCGAACGAAGCCGATTTTGCCCTCGTGGGCATCGAAAACCCGAACGGAGGCGTTGGCTACGAGGTCAAGGACGCTGAAGCAGGAGGCAACGGCTATGTGCCCATCAGCTTGCAATACGGGATGTACAAAGCGGAAGATGCCCGGGAGACCAGTTTGGCCGGTGGCAGTCCGATGGAAGATTTTACCAACCGTTCGTACAAAAACAAGACTATTGTGGCTTCGAATACCACGGATATGGACTTGGTGAAGGAGACCAAGGCAAAAATGCGCGACAAACCTGTTGTAGTGATTGTAAGGGTTGCCAAACCCATGGTTTTTGCTGAAATTGAGCCCTATGCGGATGCCATTTTGGTACAGATGGGCGTACAGGACCAAGCCTTGATGGATTTGGTTTCCGGTGCCAGGGAGCCCTCGGCTTTATTGCCCTTTCAAATGCCAGCGAACATGAAGACCGTGGAATTGCAGTTTGAAGATGTGCCCAGGGATATGCAGCCCTATGTAGATACCGAGGGCCATTCCTATGATTTTGCCTTTGGGCTCAATTGGGCCGGGGTGATCAATGATGATAGGGTGCAGAAGTACAAATAAGGCTTTATAAAAAACGAAGAAGCCGCGACCATGGCAGGCGCGGCTTCTTTAAATCAACAAAAAACACTATCCTCTTCTCCCTCTCTCCTGCATTTTCTTTCTGCCAAACTTGGCATTTTGTCTTCTCATGTCTTTCCAAGATTGGTACTGCTCATCGTTGAGTACCTCCTTCATTTTAGCCTGAAAGGCAATCTGTTTGTCCAATCGGGCATTTTGCCGTGCCAAACGCTCTTCATCGGTGGGCCTTTTCCAATCCCCACTGGCTCTGAGCTTATCCATCTCTTCCCATCGTGCCTTGCGAAGCTTTGCTTCTTCCAAATGCAATTGCATGACTTTTTGTTGTTGCGCCTCGGTCAAATCAAGGACCAAGGTCATGTGTTTGGTTTGCATGGTAGCCATTTCCTCGGCGGTCATGTCCATTTTTTGACCACGGGGCATGCAGGGACCATCGTTTCTTTGGGCCGCAACACCAAGGGAGGTGAGCAACGCCAGTACTACTGCAAATCGTTTCATATGTCCTAAAATTTTAATGATTCGTTCCTTGGACATGGCATAAAGCCATAGGTTTAATCACCGTTGGACGGTTTGTGAGGATTTTAACAGTAGCGGAATAAACGCGGGAAATTATGGGTTTTCTTCTTCCAGCTCGTCTTGGGGTTGGTCGATTTCATCAGCGCTGTGCAAATCGGCTTCAACGTAGGATTTGCTCTGTAGCTGCTTTTGAAATTCATCATGTTGCTCCACCAGATAATAGCCCAGGGAAGCCAGTACGAAACAGGAAAAGTAAATGAGGCTTTTTAATTTGTAAGTCATGATGTTGAGATTTGGGATTACTAAGTTAATCAATACATCATTGTATATATGGCAGATGTTGTGAAACGGTTGCTAAGTGATGTGAAACGGACAAAAAAAAAGGTGTAACCGACCAATGGCACGGTTACACCTTTCCTATTTGTGACTCCAGGTTTATTTTGGATCCAAAATCATGTCAATACGCTCCAAAGCATCCTGTAAATGATAGCGGCTCATGGTGTCGGAAATACGTGAAAGTCCGCCACGAATGTCGCTTTTTAGGTTGTTCAATTCAGCACGGGCCACCGAACGGATGTCGGACTGACTGGTATTTACCGGCGTGGATTTGCGGTAGCCTCCAAAATCGGGCAGTTTCCCTTGGTTTTCAGCTGTCATCAAATACGCCAATCGGTCAATATGTGCCTTTTGAAGGTTTCTTCTGTAGGTATCGATAGATCTACCACTGCGGGTCTCAGACCAGATGCCCCTGCGCAGGTCGCGCATCATCTCCAACAAACCGTAGGCCTCATCGCCGTTGATGGTTTCATTTTCGATGATTCGTGCCAATTTGCCCAATTGCAACATAGTGTTCAAATAACGTTCCTGCATACCACGGATACGATCTACGGAACCGGAATATTGGATCTTGTTGATGATGTTTTGATCGATCATCCATTCCGGAGTGGCAAACAATTGCTCTTGCATAAAAGCCATGGCGTTCTTTTGGTGCTGTTTGGGCACGTGGGTGTACACGGGTCCTTCCTGATCGGCGGTTTTGTGGTACTCGTACACACCTCCGATGTTGTTGGACACGTGGCCCATATATCTTTGGAACTGGCCGATGACCTGACCGTACAATGTTTCCAAATTGTCGTAGTTCTCGCCGTCCTCGGTGGTCCATTCCATCAATTTCGGAACGATACGCTTTAGGTTGGCAATCCCGTACAAACTGGCTTTGATGGCATCGTCACCCAAATCTTCCGTCTGGGAGCTTGGGTCGTGGATGTCGCCCACTTGTTGGTGTCCGAAACGGTACATTGGATCGCCCGCATGCTCCATGATCCAGCTGTTCAAGATCGGTTTTTCCTCCTTGGCCGTTTTATCCAAAATAGGACGGTAGCCCCATTTGATGGCATATTTATCGTACACCCCAATATTGGGCATCAAAGCAACGCCTTCGTCACCAGGCTGTGCCACATAATTGAATCTGGCATAGTCCATAATGGAAGGTGCGGTACCGTATTTTTGGGTAAAGCTTGCAGATCGCAACGAATCTACCGGATAAGCAGGGCTACTGCCCATGTTGTGCGGTAATCCCAAGGTGTGTCCCACTTCGTGAGAAGACACAAAACGAATCAACCTACCCATGATGTCTTTTTCGAATTCCACTCGTTGCGCAGCAGGGTTAATGGCTGCTGTTTGTACAAAGTACCAGTTGCGCAACAATGACATTACGTTGTGGTACCAGTTGATGTCCGATTCCAAAATCTCACCGCTTCGGGGATCGCTTACGTGTGGTCCGTTGGCGTTCGGGATTGGGGAAGCCAGGTAGCGCACCACGGAATAACGCACATCTTCAGGGGACCATTCGGGGTCTTCCTCAGGAGAAGGTGGGTCTTTGGCGATGATCGCATTTTTGAAACCAGCGGCTTCAAAGGCTACTTGCCAATCCTCGATACCTTGTTTGATGAACGGTACCCATTCTTTAGGGGTAGCACGGTCTATATAGTATACAATCTGTTTTTTAGGCTCCACAAGCTCACCTGCCTTAAATTTTTCAATGTCTTCATCTTTTATTTCCAAGCGCCATCTGTCGAGATAGGTCACAGTTTTGCTTTCTTGCGCGTCTAGACCATAATCGACCTGACCACGGGCGAACCAGCCCACGCGCTCATCAAAATACCGGCGCTTCATGGGTTCTTTGGGCAATAGGATCATGGAGTTGTTGATCTCTATGGAAATGGAACCCAGGCTTTCGTTGCTTGGTGGATCGTTGGATAGATAGGTTTTTACGTGACGGGCTTCGATATTCAAAGGATAACTTTTGATGGATTCGATGTAACTGCGATCGCCATCCAAGCGGGTCACTTTGTATCTTTTGCGGTAGCCATCGGGCAGTCCAAGGGCATTTACATCCTTGGTGAACATGGGATCTACTTCAATAACTGTAGCTGGGTTCAAGGAATCCTTTTTATTGAATGCCTTAATGTCGAAGGCATAGAGCACGGGCTCAAAATTGGAGTTTTGCACCGCTTCGTGGATTGGCAGGGAATCGGCGGCCACATTTTCGTAAGACACCACGCGTAGCAATACCTGTTTGGGTCTTTTTTCCCAACGCATTACTTGGGTGTTGATCTTACCGCCCCCAAAACCGATGCCTGTGGCTGTTTTGGAGATACGGCTCACCATCAACATCTCTCGGTTGAATAGGGAGTCGGGAATTTCGTAAAAATGCTTGTCGTCCACCGTATGGACACTGAACAGACCGTCGTCGGTCTTGGCATCCTTGGTGATTACCTTATCATAAGGTTGAATGTCGCCAGGTTTTGGTTTGGTTTCCTTTTTTTGTTCGGTTTCTTTCTTCTTCTTTTTGAAAAGTTGGGCCTCAGCAGTTTGAAAGGATCCCAATAAGATAAATAGTACGAGTAGTCGAGGTAATAATTTTTTGATCATTCTAAGTCGGTTTGGATAACTAAAACAACCAAAGAACCTAAAAAACATCAAAATTTACTGTTAAATAAATATTAACACTCATTTTTTTAGCAAAATACCCCAACCTTTCGCAGTCCTGCGTTTTACTGATGGTCCGGGCCGAAACGCCCAGTATAGCTGGGCTGAAGGGATATCGGTTTTTCGTAAAAAAATGCTAAATGCTGTAACATTTGCGAATGAGCATAGTCTTATAAGCATAACATCAATCAAAAAATTCAATCAAAAAATGAACAAGTTATTAATGGTCTATGGATGTGTTCTTATAAGTAGTACCGCCATAGCAAACGATCAGCAGAATGCAACGGTTGTCCAGACCAAATCTGAGACCCCTAGCAGTTTAGAGAACAGTTATACAGCATTGCACATCAATGCTGAGTGGAGCGAATCAACTTGGGACATGGCCCGCTATGAAGGTTATGCGATGTATGAGTTGAATTTGAATGAAATAGAGTATATAGAGGAAGAACCCGAGTTTGATCTTGGTTTTGATACCGCAGACTACCTTCCTTCGGATTTTAATCCCTATGAAACCTATTTTGATTTGAATTCCATCATATATGTCGAAAACGAAGTTGAACCCGAGTTAGGTTTTGATACCCAAAAGTATTTACCTGCCGATTTTAATGCCTATACCGACGTGGTGGATGTACATTCCATCAATTATATAGAGGTGGAGGACTTTGATCTAGGATTCAATACAAAGGATTATTTGCCAGAAGGGTTTTCACCCTATGAAGTGTATGTGGATTTGAATGCCATTCCATATGTTGAAGACGACGTGGAGTTGGAATTGGGTATCAACAGCAAGTATTTGTTGCCTGCCAATTTTGATCCGTACACCAATGTGATCGCAATCGGTTCCATCAACTACATTGAAGACGATGAAATAGAATTGGGCTTCGATACCGGAAAGTATCTCCCAGAAAACTTTGACCCATATATTGGGACAAACTAGTAGGATGTTTTGTTTTCATTTTACAAATTTTTGAGTTAGTTAGTTAAAGCCCTCGTTTGAGGGCTTTTTTGTTAAGGTATTCTATACAACCTCTTGGTTAACAAAAAAATAACACTGGGGGTAATTGTGGATGAAAGAGCAAGAAAATAGATAAATCGCTGCAGAAAACGCAATGCATTTTAGATTGGGCTGCATCTTTTTCAATGAATTGGCCAAGAAAGGTTCTTTTATCCCACAAAAGCCTGAAACTCCCAACGTTAACAAAAGACTAATTATAATAATCTTCACTTTAACTAGTTATATCTTTGAAGCGTGCAAAGGACGAAAGTCCAAAGAAACGCATAAGGTTGAGTTAGTTTCTTACATTTTTTTGAGTTAGTTAGTTTGTAAATGCCCCCTCCACCCGGAGGGGGCATTTATTTTAGAACAATAGGGGAATCACAAACTGGAAGACCAAAATGAGCAGTACCACGGCTATGAGGTTCAAGATAAACCCTACCCGGGCCATTTGTGGAATCTTTACATACCCACTCGCAAATACAATGGCATTGGGCGGCGTGGCCATAGGCAGCATAAAGGCACAGCTACTGGCAATGGTCACTGGAATGAGCAGATAAAGGATCGGTATCTCCAAACCAATGGCAATACCCGCCACAACGGGGGCCAAAACGGCCACCAAAGCCACATTGCTCATCAGTTCTGTCATAAAGAGCATCAAAAAAATGAGTAGGGCCGCGGTGAGTAAAATGCTGATCTCACTTTGTGCAATGGCATTGGCCACCATATCAACGATACCGCTACTGGACATTCCTTGGGCCAGTGCAAGTCCCCCTCCAAAAAGGATCAATATGCCCCAGGCCAATTTGGAGGTGTCCTTCCAAACGATGATAAAATCGCCCTTTTTCAAGTTGTACGGTATGGCAAAAAGTGAAATGGCCGCAAAAATACTGATCATCGTATCGGTTAGCCCCAATTTGGGGAATAGGGCATTGATTAGGGTCCTGAAAATCCAGAGGAACACGGTTACCGCAAATATGACCAAGACCATTTTTTCCTTGCCCGAGGTGGGCCCCAATTTTTCCAATTCGGTTTGAATGACTTCCTTGGAGGCGCTGAATTTTAGGTTTCGGTTGGGGAACATCCATTTCACCAGAACCAGATAACAAATGGCTATCATGATGATGGAAAATGGCAAACCGATGGTCATCCATTTTAAAAAGGAGATTTCGGTATTGTATTCGTTTTCCAAAAGTCCGATCAATACCGAGTTGGGCGGAGTACCGATTACGGTGGCAATCCCCCCGGCGTTGGCTGAAAATGCGATACCGAGCATCACGCTCAAGGCAAAATTTTGATCATCTTTGGTGAAGCCATCCTCATCGTCGATCAATAGATTGATCACCGAGAGGGCTATGGGCAGCATCACTACGGTGCTTGCCGTATTGCTGATCCACATGCTCAAGGAAGCTGTGGCAATCATAAATCCGAGTATGACTTTATTCGGGGTCGTTCCCGTCAATCGGATGATGTTGAGTGCAATGCGCCGGTGCAGGTTTACTTTTTCCAGGGCCAGCGCCATGACAAATCCACCAAAGAACAGGAATACGATCGGGCTGCCATAATTGGCACCCACCTCTGCAATGGGAAGGATGTTCAACATAGGCAATAACAACAGGGGCAACAACGCCGTTACAGATATGGATACCGCTTCGGTGATCCACCAGATCAACATCCAGGCTGCTACGGCGATTACAGGATCTCCTTTGGCCGATACCAGTTCAAAGGGCAGATTGTTCAAAATGAAAAAGGCGATGGGCCCAAGAAACAGCCCTATTTTTTTGCTTAGCTCCATATGGGATCCTAAGCTATGCTTTTTTGGGAAAAAACGAAAATAAAGAAGCCCCGTAAATGGGGCTTCCGATATTAATAATGTACAGTATGGTTTATTTTAATTTAAAAGTGAGCCTACCGAAAACGTAGCGACCGTTCTGGCCAAACTGTACCGATCTTCTGGAATAGATAAATCTTCCACTGGATCGGAAAGCAGGATCATTTTTATCAGGGTACACATCCAATAGGTTATTGGCACCGATGGTAAAAGTGACATTGTCCGAAAAACTGTATCCTGCAGTTAAATCTGTGATAACCTTGGCTCCGAAGGTATAATCAATGGTCGGGTCGTTCTCGTTGGTAGCTTCCCGAACCTCTCCAAAATAACCATTCCTTAAAAAGAAATTCCAACGATCACCAACTTTTACATTGTGCGATAGATTTCCCTTTGTGGTCGGTACCGCAGATTCCAAGTAGATGCGACTCGTTGGATCAAAGTAAGTGTCACTAAGTCCGGCATTGGCAATTGCAGTTGGAATTTTTACGTCTTCAACCGTTGTTTCGGAAAAGGTAAAGGCCAAGGTGTTCGTTAAGGAAACTTGGTCCGAGATATGTGCTTTATGGTCGATGACCACATCCAAACCTTTGGTTTGTGTGTCCACGGAGTTGGTAAAAAATGCGGCTTGGGTGGCATTGGCCTGTTGGAACAGATTGGCCAACTCAGCGTTGCCGTTATCATCAAATTGACCGGTGAGAATTACACGGTCGTCTATATTGATGAGATAACCATCCACCGTGAATCTAAGATTGGCACTGGGCACACGTGCCGTAAACCCAGCTGTGGCGCCAATGGAGGTTTCTTCCTTAAGGGGTTCAATGCCCAACAATCTTGCAACCCTTGAGGTGTTGGGGAAAATACCCACTTCATTGGGGATGCCATCAACAAAAAGGGTAGAGGTGGAACTATAATGGATTTGATGCAATGATGGTGCCCTAAAACCGGTTTGTCCGCCACCTCTCAAATTAAAGTTTTCGGAAATCTTCAATCGGGTAGCCACCTTAAAGTTCAAAGTTCCCCCGAAATCAGAAAAGTTCTCGTACCGAACCGCACCACTCAATAATACCGATTCGGTAAAGTCAGCTTCCACATCAAAATATCCCGCCACGGTGTTTCGGAAGGCGTTTACTTCGTTGTCCGGTTTAAATCCAGGGAACACTTGGATGCCTCCTGGTCTCGACTGCCCAAAAAAATCAGTAGGCACCACAGAATTTGGGTCTGTTGGGTCATGGGGGTTGCCCTGTACATTGTATTGGGTATACGATGCTTCCTCTCCAGCAACAATGGCATAGTTTTCCACTCGGTATTCCGCACCAAACGCAATATTCAACCCGGCCATGGTGTCTTCATAGAAACGGCTCATGTCAAAATTGGTGGTATTCTCGCTATAGTTGAATCCACCCGAATCGGCTTCAAAAGGAGTTGAGTTGACCAGGGAAGCATTGTTGGAGTTGGTCACCCGGTACAGAAAGTCGTTTTTGCCGTACGAGTTACTGAAATCCACATGCCAATCGCCAAGCATGCCTTTGATGCCAAAGGCCGCGGATTTATCAATTATGCTGGAATTGATTTCCGGTAAGAAACCATTGGGATAGGCTGGGGTATAACTTCTGGATTGATTGGGCAATCGGTAAAAACCAGCCGCATTTCCATTTTTAAAGCTCAATCCACCAAAACCATAGAGCTCCAAGTTTTCGTCCAATGGAATGGATAGGTTGGCAAAGAATTGGGCTCCACGTAGCTCGGATTGTCCAACACGCATGTTAAAATCGCTTCGTTTTAATCCCCGTGCATTTAATTCAGCTTCAGTAACATCGGCACTTAAAATTCCTTGAAGTTCTTCTTTGGTTTCATCACCGTTCAATGCAATGCCAGCCGCGCCGGCAAATTGAAAAATATCGGTCAGGTCATCGTCTAATAACAATGAGGTGTCATAGTTGTTTTGGGCGGCAACCCGTTCAATGGAGTTGTATGCATTGAAAATGCTTCCTTCCCATTCCAGCATACGGTTGGTCCATCCCCGGTAATTGAAGTTTCCGGTAAAGTTCACAAAGCCCCCCTCTTTTCCAATGGGCAGGCCATAGTTGAGTCCCAGACTCACTTTTTCACCATCCACTTTTTTCTGAGGGCTGTGTTCACTGGTGAAATTGGCTCCGGTGTTCAGGTCGACCTGCAATTCGTTTACGTTTTTTTTCAGCACAATGTTGATGACACCTGCAATGGCATCGGAACCATATTGGGCAGCGGCGCCATCACGAAGGATTTCAATCCGAGATATGGAGTTGGAAGGAATGGTGGTCATGTCTGTTCCCACGCTCCCTCGGCCAAAGGTGCCATTCACATTGACCAAGCCTGTTTTGTGTCTTCGTTTTCCATTGATGAGCACCAATACCTGATCGGGTCCCAATCCTCTCAAGGATGCCGGGGCAATATGGTCGGTACCATCTGAAATGGTCTGCGGGTTCGACGTAAAGGAAGGTGCCGCATAGTTTAAAATTTCGGTAACGGTTACCTGTGGAGCGGATTGTACCAGTTCCGTTACGTCGAGCACATCGACTGGTACTGGGGTGTCTGTTGCGGTTCTGTTCGCGTTCCTGGATCCCACAACAACCACATTTTCCAGCTCAACACCGGACTGGAGGGTAACATTGAGGGTATTTCCTGTTACGGGTTTTTCAATCGTGTTAAAGCCGACATAGGAGAATACCAGGATATCCCCAATACTAGCGGCAATGGAGTAGTTCCCATCAAAGTCTGTAATTACGCCCGTTGTGGTTCCTTTGAGCAAAACGGAGGCTCCGGGCAAAGGTTCATTTTGGTCGTCGTAAACGGTACCGGTTACTTCCTGTGCAGTAGCAGCAAAACATACCAATAGCACAAAAAGGAATGCTAATTTCATTCTTTTCATTTAAAATAGGTTTTAGTAAGATTATTGGGGTATGCTGCTGGATGTTTCTATCTCGATGAAACAGAAAACTGCTGAAAGATAGAATTTTTTTTAAAAATGGATGTGGAAAAGAAAAACCCCAACCTTTTATAAGAAAGATTGGGGCATATATGTTTGGTGGGAAAATATTGGTTATCCCGTATACTTCGCGATAAGATTGTCAGCCGTTTTTTCAACCTTCATCAACCCATGTTTGGCAAGACTCTTGGTGCTTTTGTCCCATTTTTTGCCGCTCAAACCGGCTTTGTCCTTGAGTTCGGCAAGTGGCATTTCCCCCACAGGCTTTAAAATATCCATGATGGCTTTTTCCTCTTCCGTGAGTTCCACCTGTTTTTTCTCAGGACGCATCTGGGGGAAGAACAACACTTCTTGAATGGAGGAGTTGTTGGTCATCAACATCACCAAGCGATCGATTCCGATACCAATACCGGAAGTTGGGGGCATCCCATATTCCAAGGCTCTCAAGAAATCCTGGTCGATGAACATGGCCTCGTCATCCCCTTTTTCGGAGAGTTTCAATTGATCTTCAAAACGCTCGCGTTGATCGATGGGGTCGTTCAGCTCCGAATAGGCATTGGCCAATTCCTTGCCGTTCACCATCAACTCAAAACGCTCTGTCAAACGTGGATTTTCCCTGTGCTCCTTGGTCAACGGGCTCATCTCTTTGGGGTAATCGATGATGAAGGTGGGTTGAATGTAATGGTGCTCACATTTTTCCCCAAAAATCTCATCGATCAATTTGCCCACGCCCATGGTATCATCCACTTCAATGTCCAATTTTTTGGCCACTTCACGAAGTTCGTCCTCCCCCATACCGGCCACATCATAACCTGTATGTATTTTGATGGCCTCCAAAATGGGCACCCTTGGGTAAGGCGCTTTGAATTCGATTTCGTGTTGGCCCACTTTCACTTTGGTGCTCCCTGTAGCATCAGTCGCCACTTTTTCCAATAGTTTTTCGGTGGTATCCATCATCCAATTGTAGTCCTTGTAGGCCACATAGAGTTCCATTACGGTAAACTCCGGATTGTGGGTACGGTCCATACCTTCGTTACGGAAATCCTTGGCAAATTCATACACACCATCAAAGCCACCTACGATCAATCGTTTTAGATACAATTCGTTGGCTATCCTGAGGTACAAGGGAATATTCAATGCATTGTGGTGGGTAAGAAACGGACGCGCAGCTGCACCCCCGGGAATGGGTTGCAAAATGGGGGTTTCTACCTCCAAATACCCTTTGGCATTGTAAAATTCACGGATGCTGTTGGTGATCTTGGTACGCTTTATAAAGGTGTCCTTCACTTGTGGGTTCACGATCAAATCCACATACCGCTGACGGTAGCGTAATTCGGGATCGTTGAAGGCATCGTACACTTTTCCTTCGTCGTCTACCTTTGGTAGGGGAAGGGGGCGCAATGCTTTGCTCAACAAAGTAAAGTTTTTTACCATTACGGTTTTTTCACCGACCTGGGTGGTGAACAGTTCACCTTCCACACCGATAATGTCCCCGATGTCCAACAATTTTTTATATACGTCATTGTACAGGGTCTTGTCGTCCCCGGTACAGATTTCGTCCCGGTTAAAATATACCTGTATACGGCCTTCACTATCCTGTAATTCGGCAAAGGAAGCCTTACCTTGGATACGACGCGACATCAATCTACCGGAAATCACCACCTTTTTACCCTCCTTAAAATCATTCTTGATGCTCTTGGAAGTGGCATCAACAGGATACAATGCTGCGGGATAAGGGTTGATTCCCATCTCCCTGAGTTTGGTCAATTTTTCCCTTCGAACGATTTCTTGTTCCGATAGTTGCATAGCTGTATAAAAAATTAAAGCGCAAAATTACACTTTTGCGCTTTAATTCCCTGCCTTGTGAAGGTTTAATGTGCATAATTGGGGGTGTACGATCCCTGTAGCAGGATTTGGGCCATATCTTCCTCGAGGGATTCCATCGGACTTTCCACAATTCGGTTGACCTCTTCACCATTCTTTAGGAAGATAATGGTGGGCACCTTGATGATGTCGAGTCCTTTTTCTTCCCCGGTTGGGCTGGTCTTGTACAATCCCTTTCTGCGATCTAAGGCAATGATCTCCAATTGTTCCATGGGAAAGTCGGCTGCTTCCAAGATTTTGATTATTCTGGGGGTTTCCCGTTTGCTATCGCCGCACCACGTGCCCAAAAATAGTTTGATGGTGTGTGCTTTCAATTCCTTTTTAAAAAGATTGACCATGGTCCTGTCCACCACATAGTTTTCCTTGCCACTTTGTAACCATTGCTGATAAGGGGCGGTGTTCAATCCCTCCAAATTGATCTTACCTACCATGAAGGTATAACCATTTTCTAGGGTCACTTCTTGGTTGAATTCTTGGGCATTGCCCCAAAAAACCAGGAGGGTGCATGCCAACGTAAAAATGTGTTTCATGATTTTTGTGAATTTAGGTTCGAAGCGAAAATTCACTAAAAACAAGGCTTTTGGGGCAATTTCGGGGATGGATTTCGGGACTAGACCCCTGGTTGAAATTTATTTTTTGAAGAGTTCCACCATTTCGTCGCGTGACGATACATCCAGTTTTTTGTAGAGGTTGTTGATGTGGGTCTTTATGGTGCTGAGGCTGACAAAAAGTTCCGAGGCAATTTCCTTGTTGCTCTTGTTTTGGAAGATACACTCCACTATTTTCTGCTCCTGTGGGGTAAGCTTGGCGAAAAGGGCTTTGCGTCGGGAACGTATGCTTTGTCTCCGATTGGCAATCAAATAAAAGTTTACCAAAAGGGACAAGGTCATTAAGGAGAGGATGGCCCAATCCCAAAGTCGGAGGGAGGAAGGGTCAAAACCTGCCAAGTTTTTGTCCGTAATGATTTCGGTGATGTATTCCTGGGTGAAGAGTGTATTGGGGTAGGTGGCGGAAAGCCGGTCCGCCAAGGCATCGTAATAGGGATTCTTGGCCAAATCCTTCAAGTAGTAGCTGTATGTTTCATTTCTTTTATCCGAAAGGAAATCGTAAACGAACAGTTCGGCCAAGGGCTCGTTGCTGTCCAAACCTACTTGTTGTAGGGTGGCGAACCATTTTTTTAAGTTCAATTTCTTGTTGGCCTCACTGGGATATTCCATAAAATCGAAGGCCATCTGCTCCTTGAGCGATGCGATTTCAAGAAGTAAGCCCGAATTGGGATTGGTGGAATTGATGGAGCAAAGCGATTGGTCCTCGAACGAAGTGGGAAACACCAAAGTATCGTTATTGTTGGCAATAAAAAGTACACTTTTGCTATTGTTGCACTGGCCCAAAAAGTGATTGCCTGAATCTTCGCTGGAACAACCATCCAGATGAATACGGTATATGCGGTTGTCCGAAGTAAGATTATCACCTTGGAAACTGAAATGCCCCAAGGAATCGACCACTTTCTTTTTTACGATCTGGTCCAAATAGACCCGCGACGATTTTCGGTAATCCTCCACCAAGGACAGATAGATGGCGCTACCTGCATTTTCTGGGGAAACTTCACCTGAAAAGTGGTACTGTCCCCAATTTATGGTTGCTTTCAAGAGCAATATGTAGAGTATAAAATACCGCATCGTACTTGTATGGAACACTAATGTAATGGATTTATGTAACAAAACTGAATATTGGGCTACCTATAGATAGCATCAATCAAAATCAAAAATCATGAGTTTCTGGCGGGTATTATTGGCCATTTTTTTTCCACCCTTGTCGGTTATCGGAAAAGGTTGTGGTTCTTTCCTTATTGTGTTACTTTTAACCCTTTGCGGATGGGTTCCCGGTGTTATCGGAGCCCTGGTGATTTTAAATAAACACTAACTAAAAGTATTTTGATGAGGAAAGTAAAGGTTCTATTGGGGGCAATGGTCATTGCCCTGATCAGTTCGTGCAATTTTACGGAAGAAATCCATCTGAATGAAAATGGTTCAGGCAAATTATCCATTCAATTTGATGGTTCGGAAATGATGGAGATGGGCGGCGAAGAGTTGGCCAAAACGGATGAAAAAGCTGTTGACTCCATAATTTCTTTCAAGGACTTTTTGGAAGAGAAAAAGGACAGTATTGCCCAACTTTCTCCCCAAGAGCAGGCCAAATTGAAAAAATTGGAACCCTTCAGTCTTCGAATGATGATGAATCCCGAGAAAAAAGAGATGATGTTCGATTTATTCGGTGAGTTCAAGAATGTCAGCGAAATGAACGATGCCTTTAATACGTTCCAAGATGCCAGCGCCATGGGACCCGGGGCCAAACAACAGGCCAATCCGGCACCAGTGGAAGAGCAGGCCACACAGGTAAGCTATTCATTTTCCAAAAATAAGTTCAGCCGCTCGGCCAAAATTGTTGATCCAGCACTTTTCCAACAACAACTGGACAGTATGCAAGGAGCCGAGATGTTCCTTTCGGGTTCTACCTATACCTTGAAATACCATTTTCCAAGAAGGGTAAAATCAACCACGGCCGAGGGTGCCACCTTCAGTGCCGATGGCAAGACCTTGATCTATGAGGTAAGCTTTATGGATTTGATGAAGAACCCTTCCATTCTTGACTTGGAAGTGGAACTGGAAAAGTAGGTGGACAGTACAGGTCTTCGTACCTTTGTGGCATGAACAAGAAAGTTGCCCTTCAGGATTTAGGTCGTAAGGATTATAAGGAAACCTGGGATTACCAGGAACAGCTCTTTAAGGCCATTGTAGATGCCAAGGTTAAAAACCGCAGGGAAGGCATAAACCTTGAAACATCCAATCATTTTTTGTTTGTGGAGCACCCCCATGTGTACACCTTGGGCAAAAGTGGTGACATCGGTAATTTGTTGGTAGACGACAAGGTGCTGGCCGCCAAAGGCGCCACTTTTTATAAGATCAATCGAGGTGGGGATATTACCTATCATGGTCCGGGACAAATTGTGGGCTATCCGATTTTGGATTTGGACAACTTTTTTACCGACATCCACAAATACCTTCGCTTTTTGGAAGAGATGGTCATCCGAACCTTGGCCGAATATGGGTTGAAGGCCGAACGTTCCGAGGGAGAAACCGGCGTTTGGTTGGATGTGGGCACCCCGTTTGCCCGAAAAATATGCGCCATGGGCGTGAGGGCCAGCCGTTGGGTGACCATGCACGGGTTTGCCCTTAATGTGAACGCCGATTTGGGCTTTTTTGATTTGATGATCCCTTGCGGCATCAAGGACAAGGCAGTTACTTCTTTAAATGTGGAATTGGGTAAAAAGGAAGTGAACATGGAAGAGGTAAAACAAAAACTCCTGAAGCATTTCACGGACTTGTTTGAAGCTGAGCTGGTTAAAGAAGAGGCTGGGGTTTAACTTTAGCAAATTGTATGCGACACAACTTTACGGACATGGTAAGGATGAAGTTGATACAATAACCAAGCGATTATAATGAGGTGTTTTCTTGTAGTCAATTAAAGGCGTTACCGGGCCAAATTTCCTATGGATTGGATGGTGGGGCAATAGTAATTGGAAAAAGTGCAGTTTCAATTTTGAGATACTTGATTCAGAGCATGAAATATTGGTATTTCTTCTTAATTCGAATAAACAAAACAACCAAAAAAGAAATAACAGTTGATGAACAATTATACTAAACTCCCTATACCCATCCTGATATTGTTTACATTCATTTTTAGTAATTCAGTTTTGGGGCAAACAGCTAGTGAAAGTGAATTAATTTCTGGTGAAGTAATCAACAAGACCATCGCAGCTGACGAGCAACACATATACGCTACTGAATTGAAAAATGGAATGGCATTAATGGGAAAAGTTGTTCAACAAGGGATTGACGTTGTAATTGATATTTATAAGCCCAATGGTCAACTTTTAAAACAAATTGATAGTTCCAATGGAACAGAAGGAGATGAACCCTTTGATATTACCGTAAACCAATCTGGCAAATACAAGTTTGTGATACATTCTCTAGAAAAGGATTCCAAAAAAGGTGTTTATACTTTAGATGTAGAACAGATTTTAAGCTTGTCCGAGAATACTAAGCGTATTACCAAAAGGGAGCTTCCGACAGAAACGTTGTATAATCTATGGGAATCTTCACTCACCAATACCCAAGCTATTGACACCTTTATGGCCAATCATCCTGAAAGACATTTCATAGAACCAATAGAAGGAGATGATAAAAATATGTTGGTCACCTATTTCTGTGTGCCTCATGGAAATACCGAATATGTCATGCTTAGTGGTGGTCCTGATTTTTTGGGATTGCGTTTTCAACAATTACCAAATACAAAACTTCATTTTGTAACCCAAAAAGTTCCTAAAGATGCTAGGTTCAATTATGGGTTCAATTATTTTACTTTGGATAAAGTAGGACCTAATGGTGAAATTGAAACCAGAAATGTCCTGCATGCTTACGACGGAACTGTAGAGATGCCCAATGCTCCAAAGCAAATTTATATCAAAGAACGGGAAAATGTAGCCAAAGGAACATTGTTGTCGACATCGTTACAAAGTAAGATTTTAAACGAAGAAAGAAAGATCACCATACATACACCGGCCAATTACAATTTAAAGGAAGCACACGACTTATTGGTGATTTTTGACGGAGAAGCATATGGTGCAAATCGCAGGACAAGAATACCAACGCCTACCATTATGGACAATCTTATGGCGGAGAAAAAAATCCCGAAAACTATTACAGTTTTGGTTTGGTCCATGGGAAAACGTGGCAAGGATTTGATCAGTGAAAATTTTGGAGATTTTATAGCGACCGAACTTATTCCCTGGATGCGTTCAGAATACAATATTCATCCCGAATCTGATAAAGTTATTTTGGCAGGTTCCAGTAGAGGTGGTTTTGCTGCAAGTTTTATAGCATTGAATCATTCGGATGTCATAGGAAATGTGCTTTCGCAATCTGGCTCATATTGGATTAAAGGAACCGCAGATGAAAACCATTGGATATATCCGGAAGATAATGGTAAACTCATAAATGAGTATATGAACAGCGAACGCCTACCGATTAAATTTTACATGGATGTTGGACTATATGATGCAGGAGCATCTATGCTGGGCATGAATCGGCAGTTTAGGGATATTTTAAAATTGAAGGGATATGAAGTCGATTATCAAGAGTTCAAAGGCGGGCACAACTATGTAAATTGGCGTGGAACCCTATCAGATGGCTTAATATCTTTGATTGGAGCAAAGGCAGAATAAAATTCCAATCTGTAAAAGCTTCTCCCAAAAATCCTTAACTTACTACATGCACAAATTGGGTATAAATAGGCATTATGGGGAAATGGAGTTATGTTTGGTCGGTCCCCATCAAAGTGTCGACAACTAAATTCATTACGCCATGAAACGATTTCTCTTAACAATTGCCTTTGTAGGGGTTTTGATTTCCTGCAAGAATACCAGTGAAGACAAAAATGATTCAAACGAATCAACAGTTGCATCCACCGTAGGGGAGAGCACTTCTGATGAGGTCAAAATCAACTACGTTCCCATCGATACGGACGAGGCCTTGGTCGCAACGGCTTTGATGGCTGCTCCAAAAGCAAGCCGGAACGGATGTAAAGTGATAGGGTATAATATGGCCGGAGAATTTGTGACCTTTAGGGAAGGCAGCAACGAGTTCATAGTTCTTGTGGATGACCCGAAAAAATCAGGATTTAATGCAGCTTGCTATCACAAAAGTCTGGAACCCTTTATGGCGAGAGGTAGGGAGCTGCGTGCAGAAGGTAAAACAGGGCCGGAAATCTTTGACATCAGGGAAGAAGAGGCGAAATCAGGTAAGCTGGATATGGGAAAACCAGGTGCCATCCTGCACATTTATTATGGGGAAAGTGAACGATACAACCCCGAAACAAGTGAAGTGGAGGGCGCAAATTACCGCTATGTGGTCTATTTGCCATTCGCAACGGCGGCCTCTACGGGACTTCCTGAAAATCCTATTGGGCCGAACCACCCATGGATCATGAATCCGGGAACGCATAGGGCGCATATAATGATCTCACCTTTGCACGACAACAAGAACGAATAAGAAAACCGAGGGTGTCCCTCGGTTTTCTGTTTTTTACAAAGTAATCAGTTTATTTGCTGAACTGCGTCAAAACCGAGCTGCCCATCAATTTACCGCTTTTGTTGTATGATTCCTGCTTTACCATACCAACGCCGGCGGCCAGCCATACCCTTGAAGGCATGGTTTGGTTTGTCATCATCATTTTGCTCTTGGTCTCGCTATAGATCACCACACAATCGAATGTGCCGGCAGGGGTGGTCACCTGTTCTTTTTTCTCCACTTTCCGGTTGATGGTCTCCACGTTCATGTTCATGTTGATGGCCCCACCCATTTTCATTTTTATGCTCACATTGCCATCGGGCAGTTCCTGGCCAACGGATAGGTTATTGGGCAGTTCCACATCGGTGCCCGAAATATCGACTTCCATATCCTGGAACTGGCTCATCATCTGCTCGTTCATCAACGATTTAAAATCAATCTTTACCACATTGCCATCGCAATGGATGTCATAACTGGAGTTGTAGGTATTGCCTTTTTGGTCGGCAATTTCCATGGCCATGGTGGCCGACACTTGGTCGCCAGAGGAAGATACATTGGTGACCATATAATTGATCTGGCCTTCTTCCTTACCCTTTTTGTCGTAAGAGGTGTATTGGAAAGTGGCACCATCCACCAGCGGATAATATTCGCTGCAGGAAGATTGGGCAACAGAAAGGTTCAGGGCAAAAAAGGTGGTCAAGAATAAAAGAAAATAATTTTTCATGGTGTAGTGTGCTTATTAAAGTTTAATAAATTCCACGCGTCTGTTCTGGGCTTTTCCCTCGGCCGTAGTATTGTCGCCCACAGGTGCGCTCTCGCCCTTCCCTTCGGCGATCAATCGATCGGGAGCAATACCATAAACGGTGGTCAAGGCTTTTTTTACAGACTCGGCCCTGGCTTGCGATAGTTTAAGGTTGTTTTCATCGGACCCATCGGCATCGGTGTGTCCCACAATTTTGAGCTTTATGCCGCCATCTTGGGCCAACACCTGGGAAATTTGTCGAATAATCCCCATGGATTGCGGCAAAATATCCGCCGACCCCGAATTGAACAGGATGCCGTTGGTGGAAATTTTTCCTTCCGCCAATAGTTTACGCCTTAGATCCACACCGCCTTCGTTGATCTTAAGGTTGCTGATTAGTACACGTTCCCCATTTTTTTCTTCATCAATACCAATGACGTTAAACTTGGCATAATTGATCAATTCAGGTTTTACAATAAACTGGGGCAGATCTACAATCTTGGTTTCGTTGAGCCAAAGGCGATAGCGGTTCTTGTTTACTGCGATGGATACATGCACCACATCTTGGTACACCTGGCGAAGGTCGCGTTGCAAGGTGTTCGTTATAGGCGCTGGGTCACCCCTAAAGTTGTTGTCCACTTTTACCCCAACGGCAATGTACTGGCAAAAGTTCAGGTTGGCCAATACATTGTTCTCACTGGTGGTCAGGTTAGGTGTTTCGGACAGGTAGATGCCCAGTTTGGCGCCCGAACTGGTATTCCTACTGAGGTTGGTCACCTTCAGGTCAAATTCCATTGTAAAGTCTTCGGGAAGTTTGCCCAACATATTGGGCACCGTTAAGCTGCGATTGGTAATGGCATACCATTTGTCCGCAGAGCCTTCAAGGTTTACTACCTCCCCTGACCCGTTCGTGTTCCATTTGGAGGGGAAATCCCCAATAAAATCTTGGCTAAAATCGTCATGGTAAAGGGGCTTGTCTCCGGGTACAAAATCAAATTTGCTGTAAACGGCAAGCGTTTTCGGTCCTGTGGCAATGGGCCCTTCGTTCGTAGTATTGTCATTGGTGCCATTCGGAGTGCCGGCCGGGTTATCTTGGGTATTGGGTGCTTGTCCATTTCCGGAACCGGGTTCCAGAATACTATCCAAGGCTTGGTCGGTCTTTTTTGTGGTTTCTTTTTCCACCCTTCTTTCTACAGTGCGCTCGGCAGCTTTTTGCGCCTTTTTGCTCAATTTCTTCAAAAATTGACCTTGAGCACTAGCACCTACAAGTAGAAAAACAGTGAAACAATACAGTAGTTTGTTGGAGGTTTTCATCATATAGTGTTTTAGTAGTGTTGATTTAAAAAATCACATCAAACTACTAAAATGATGGTGTTGTCGCCACCTAAATTGTATGTCTCGTGCGTACTACTGTATATATCGCAATAAGATGATAATCAGTTCATTTTGTATACGATCAACGAATTGTCCTGATCCTTGGCCACCAATTCCAGTTTACGGTCGTTGTCCATATCGGTCAAGTCTATTAGTGAACTTCCGAAGACCGGGAAATTGGGAATGGATTTGGCCTGGCTGTCGAAAAGGTAGATTTTTTGGTTTTGGATATCCGTTACACTTACATAGATTTTATCATAGAGGTAAAAAATCTTCGGTTTGGTGTAAACGCCAAGGTCCAATTCCACTTTTCTACCCTTAATGGTCAATACATTGTCGTCCATAAAAACGAGTGTATTGCTCGTGGCGTACATGCCATGGTCATTGTTCAAATTAAAATTGGTGGCAGACAGATTTCCTTTGGTATCGATTTGATGGAGTACCCCTTTTTTGTTGGTGATCGAGAACTTGTTCTTGTACAGGAAGACCTCATTGTTCGAAAAGTCGATTTTTTCAGCCACTTTGATTCGGTCTGTACCGGTTCTATGGAGGATTTTTAGGGTATTGTCTTCCAATTTAAAAACCAGATAGTCCTTGTTGCCCACCCTAAAATGCTTGGGGATACCCAAAATATTTGCTGGAGCTTCGGTGAACTTGAAGCCGGTTACAATTTTCCCTTGGTTGTTGTACATGTACACTTTTCGCCCCTGTGTTATCAAGAAACGGTAGTCCTTTTTGCCCTCGTAATCAAAAATTGCCAACGGGCTCAGGTTGCCGCCTTCAAACTTGATGTTGAATGGTGCCACTTCCTCACCGTTGCGATCCAAGATCAAAAATTGGTTATTGGTGCAGAACGCGAGTTGAAGTCGACCATTTTTATAAATGTCCACTTGCTGTATCGAGCCTTGGATACGGCCCTCCAATTGCTTTGTCCATAACACTTTTCCATCCGTGGAAATAAGATACAGCACATTGTTTTGGTCCTGGACCACGATTTCCTGTTGATTGGTTCGGTGGTTTTTCACAAACTGGGGGTCCAATGCCAGGTCGGTATCGAGTTCCAAAGTAAACAAGGGCGTTACGGTAGCACTTGCTTGGGTGACTCCGATTTTAGAAATCACAACATTGAAATGGGCAAAATCGTGGTCTGCGACCAATTGGGAGGCAAAGGCATACTCATCCAGTTTTGTTTTTTTGAGGTCTTCCCAAAATGATGGTTCCAGTTCCCGTTCGGCAAAAAAATCGATTCCCGAGCTGTTGGCTATGAACAGCACACTGGATTCATTGGCCAAGAAAGTCTTGCTGGTCTTGAAAACACCTGCGTTGTTGAAGTTAGAACTGCTCTTATAATTGCTTAAAATGGTCTGCAGGGTTTCCTTGTCTTCCGAAAAGATAAAACTGTTTTCGATGACCGTGCAAAAATTGGAATCAAATTCTTGGACCAACGGGGTGAACCCCTCTGTCACAAAATTATTGTTCCCCAGTTCCAATATTTCACTGCCCTGATAGGTTTCCGAACCTGTTCGGTTGTTCTCCAAAAACTCAAAAAGCCCTTCCGTACCATACGATTTCAGTAATACCGCTTTTTGGTTGTTGAGGTAAATAATGCCGACTTCCTCAATGGTGTTGAAAAGGGAATCCATCTTTTGGACACGATCCAGATACGTGTTTTGGTTTTGGGCAAAGGTTTGGTAGTCATCAAACGTGTAAGAGAGCACAGCCTGTGCATTCAAAGGGGCAAACTCAGTAACCCTGTTGGCCAGGGGGGAGGTACCTTTGAATAAGTTGATGAAATTATTGGTTGAATCAGAAGCCATGGCAATCCCGTTAAGTTGCACCGCATCGGAATTGGCCGTGAAATCCAACGATATCCATTCAGCAAATGGGTTTTTATTGTCGGTTGTTTCTTCTTTAAGTGATAATAGCCTCGGATTGTTCTCCATATTAAAGTACAACGAGGCCGATTTATCCACGGAAGAAGCCTCGAACAAGCGTTTCAGCATGGGGTCCACGGGATTGTTTCTTTTGTTCCGCGCTACATTTTCTATCAGCAATTGGGATGAGGAAAGTACCATTTCCTTGCCTATGGACACGGAAAATATTTCGTTGTCATCCAAGGTATATTTGGTGATGTTTGCTCCTTCGTACAACAAGGTCTCCACTGTTTTGTTGGTAATACTTTCAACATTGAAGGCATCGGGAGCATTGGGAAGCACAACAATAAAATCATACCGGTCTTTGCCCACTTCATACAATGCAAGAATACTGGTTCGGTCGGTTGCTACAGAACCAAGGTTGTCCAGTTTATCGACCAATCCTTCCAAACTCGAAAAACCTTTTAGGTTGTTAAGAATGGCGTTGTTTTTAAGCTCGCTCTTAAAATTGGTGAGGTTCACGATCTTAACGACCAAGGCAGGGGAAGGGGGCAGATAGTCTAACCGGGTGTCATGGGTCTGTTTTTCTTCTTTGCAAGATAGTAGGGAAAGGGCGGCAAAAACGAACAGTAGCTTTATTTTCATTGCTGAAGTTTCGAACAAAGTTAGGATTTTTAGATATCCAGTGTCAATTGATTCGGCAACTGTTTGAAGCTTTTTCGATGGTACTTGGTCAATCCATACTTTTTTATGGCCTCCCTGTGTTCCTTGGTGGGGTATCCCTTGTTCTTTTTCCAATTATACATGGGAAATTCTTCATGGATTTTTGCCATATATGCATCCCTGTGGGTCTTGGCCAAAACAGAGGCTGCAGCTATGCTGAGGTACTTGCCATCTCCTTTTATTATGCAGCAATGTTCGATGTCTGCATAGGGTTTAAATCGGTTGCCATCCACAATGATAAAACTTGGTGGTTTTTGAAGTTGATCCAGGGCTCGGTGCATGGCAAGGATGGAGGCATTTAAAATATTGATCTGGTCAATTTCTTCTTCAAATACATGGCAAACGCCAAAATGAAGAGCCTCGGATTCCAATATCGGGCGTAAACTGTCCCTTTTGGCCTCGGAAAGCTGTTTGGAGTCGTTAAGCACCGAATTTGAAAATTTTTCCGGTAGTATTATGGCTGCAGCAGTAACGGGTCCGGCCAAGCATCCTCTTCCTGCTTCATCGGTTCCTGCTTCAAAAAGTGTCCGGTAACAAGACTTTAACACAATAGTTAAAATTTTAACACAGTTTGGATCAATATAAGTATTAAGGTTAAATAAATGTGAAAAGAAATTCTTACATAATTCATATACAGTTATTTACAATATTTAATGTTGTTAAAGTTTATAAAAATTTATTCAAAGTTAGGCATTTGCAAGTTGATGGCTCCCTGTTAATTTTTTTGGTTTCTCAAGTTTTTATCTAGATTTTTGGCAACGCTAATTCAAAAAAAGTAGTACATGAAAACTAGATTAATGTACATGCTTCTGCCGTTTTTGGCATTATGCATGTCCTTCTCTTTTGCACAAGAGAAAACAATTTCAGGTAATGTTACGGACCAAACCGGTCTGCCGTTGCCAGGTGTTTCCGTGGTTGTAGTAGGTACATCTGTCGGAACACAAACGGATTTTGATGGTAATTATACCGTTTCCGCTTCCGTTGGTCAAGTATTGCGTTTCAGCTACATTGGTCAAAAGACAGTGGAACGTACAGTTGGTTCGGCCAGCACCATCAATATCCAGATGGAAGAGGATGCCCAAGCCTTGGAAGAGGTTGTTGTAACAGGGTATACCTCTCAAAGACGTTCCGACATCACAGGATCGGTTGTTAAAGTTGATTCTGAGAAGTTAGGTGAGATTATCGCACCTTCTGTGGACCAGGCACTTCAAGGTAATGTTTCTGGTCTAACGGTATCCGCCACCTCAGGTACACCAGGTTCTGTTGCCAACATCCGTATCAGGGGTATCAGTTCCATTACAGCTGGTAACGAGCCATTGTATGTAATCGATGGTGTGCCTGTGAGCAATACCAATGTGGGTTCAAGTGGTGCTTATTCTTCTTTGTCAGCGTTGGCTGGTTTGGATCAAAACAACATCGCTTCCATAACAGTTCTTAAGGATGCATCTGCCACTGCACAATACGGTGCTCGTGGATCCAATGGTGTAATTCTTATTACTACCAAAAGTGGAAAAGCAGGTAAAACGGTATTTAGCATCAATAGTAGCTATGGTTTCCAGAACGATGCGATCACGGGTCCAGTGCCATTGACGGCGGCCAATCGTTTGGAGCTTGCATCCGAGGCCTATTTCAATGATGGCTTTTATGCTTCAAAGGCTGAAGCTGAAGCTGCCCTGCTTGCTGGTCCTTACGCCGAGTGGGATGCCAATGGTCGTCCAGAAGCACATTGGGATAGGGTAGTGCGAAACAAAGATGCTGTTATCCAACAGCATAGCTTCTCTGCCTCAGGTGGTGATGAAGGGCACACTTTCTTTGCTTCCCTTGGGTACATGCAACAGGAGGCTACTGTAATCGGTTCTGATTTCGAGCGAATCTCTGGGTCTTTGAATTTTTCAAAGAAACTGAACGATAAGATTACATTCTCTTCAAATAACCAAGCTTCCCACATGCTACAGAATGCATTTTTGGAAACCAGTGCGTATTTTGAGAGCCCACGTACAGTGAAATTCTTCCTTTCTCCTTTGGTATTGCCATATAACGAGGATGGAAGTATAAACCAGTTTGGAGGTTCATTGCCAAACCCATTGTACCTGACAGAAAACAATACGGCTGAAAACAGATTGACCCGTATCGTTTCCAACAATGGTGTGACTTGGGATTTGACCAATAACCTTACTTTTGGTTCCACGTTCAACGTTGACCTTCAGTTGTACAACTTTAGATCGTACTCCAACCCAACATATGGTTACGGTGAGCCAACCAGTGGTGATGCCAGTCAGTATGACAGAACCAATGTATTCTATGTTTTCCAAAACTATTTTGATTACAATTGGGAATTGAGCCAAGATCATAGATTCAAGATTAAAGTACTTCAGGAATACCAATCCAACAGACGTTATTTCGTTGGTGGTGCTGGACAGAATTTTGCTGATGAAGGTCTTCAGTTCCTAGATAACTTGGGTACGCCAACTTCTGTTAGTTCTTCTTTCAGTGATTGGTATGTTGGAGCTTACATGGGGTTGGTTAACTACTCTGCCTTTGATAGCCGTTATGTTTTGGATTTGTCCTTCAGAAGGGAAGGTAACTCTCGTTTCAGTAAAAACAACCGTTGGGGTAGCTTCTGGTCTGTTGGTGGAGCTTGGAACTTAAACAAAGAAGCTTTCTTGGCGGACTCTGAAATTATTAATGCCCTTAAATTGCGTGCTTCTTATGGTGTTACCGGTAACGCGAACATTGGTTTGAACCAATACCAATCATTGTTTGGTTACTCTGCTGATTACGGTGGTGAAGGTGCACAATATGTTGACACATTCGGTAATCAAGATTTGACTTGGGAAACATCCCATACGTTGGATGTTGGTGTTGACTTTGGATTGTTCAACAACAAGTTGAGCGGTAGCTTTGCATACTTTAATAGGGATTCGAAAGACCTTTTGTTGGATGTGCCACTTTCAAGAACCACTGGTTTCACCAGTCAAGTTCAGAACATTGGTGAGTTGAACAACAAAGGTTTTGAATTGGATTTGAGCTACAATGTGGTAGATACCCAAGATGTGGGATTGACTATCGGAGGTAATATATCTTTTGTTGAAAACGAGATTACCAAATTGCCGGTGGATCCTAATGGTGAGGAAAGAACCATTACAACTGTTAGAACCAGAATCGAAACTGGACACCCAGCTTATGCATGGTACATGCCAACATGGGCAGGTGTAAATCCGGACACTGGTCAAGAAGAATGGTATATTAACGGAGTCGACGGTGCCACAACTACCAACTTCAACGAAGCTGAGGCGGTTTTCCAAGGTGGAAATGCGATTCCCAAAACAACAGCTGGACTTAATTTAAACTTTAGATACAAAGGATTCTTCTTGAACGCAACTGGTTACTATGCCGGTGGTCACAAGATCTATGAAGGATGGCATAGGTACTTGAACGAGTCAAATGCTTATCCAATTTTGGCCTTCCAAGGATATACATCATTGTTGGATAGATGGCAGCAGCCTGGGGATATTGCAAGAAACGGTGCATTCACCACTTCTGCAACACCATGGCAACGTCATTCCAAGTATCTATACGATGCTGATTTCATGAGATTGCGTGCCGTTACAGTTGGTTACAATGTGCCTGCAAAGGCGCTTGAAAAAATTGGTTTGACAAAGTTGAGCTTTTTCCTAAGAGGTAACAACTTGGCAACTTGGGTGAAAGATGACAATTTGTTGTTTGACCCCGAAGTAGACATCTCTAGCCAGAATGGTACTGTGGATCCAGGGGAAACAGGACTTGAAACTCCTCCGGCCCGTTCAATTTCTCTAGGTGTAAACATAAATTTCTAAGAAAAAGAAGATGAAAAGAATAATTAATAAATTTAACATTGTGCTGTTGGCCAGTGCCGGACTTATTTTGGGGTCTTGTACAGCGGACAGCTTAGAACCAACCCTTACCCAGAACAAAAGTGTTGAAGGGAGTGTTACCAAAGTGGATAACCTTTACAGTATCCTAAAAGGAGCGCACAATACCCTAACAGGTTCAGGTTATTATGGGCGCGACATGATTGCTACCTGGGAGGTACGGTCAGACAACTGTTTCTCAAATGGTAACTCGGGTAGGTTCACTACTCAAGGTGAGTACGAACAAAACGCCAATTCCGGATTTATGTGGGAAGAGGCCTATTATGTAATTGCCAATGCAAACATCATTATCAACACAGATGTAACCACATTGGAGGGTGATCAGGCGTATGGTGAGCATTTACAGGGTGCAGCGATGATTCTTCGCGCTTTGGCCCACTACGATTTGCTAAGGGTTTATGGACAACAACATGCTTCAACCAGTGGAAATTTGGGCGTGCCTGTTGTTACCGAATTTAAAGGTGAGAACTTGGATCCGGCCAGAAATACAGTTGATGAAGTTAAAGCAGCCATTTATAGCGATTTGGAAACAGCATTCGCTATGATGGATTCCAGCTATGATACTTCAAAGACCATTGTGTCCAAGTATGTGGCGAAAGCTCTTGAGGCTCGTGTTGCCGTTTATTTCGGTGATTGGGGTAGAGCGGTTTCCGCTTCTGAGGCTGTTATCAACTCTGGATTGTATTCTATCGTTAGTGCAGGTTCCTATGTAAGCAGTTGGGCTGGTGACGGCGGATCGAACGTATTGTTCGAATTGGCGTTCAGTGGCTCGGATAACGCAGGTTCCAATGCGTTGTCATATATCTACCGTTTCCCTTCGGATGCCCCTGCAGGGTATGGCGATATTGAAGTGGTAAGTTCAGTGTTCGATTTGTTCGAGGACGGAGATGTACGTAGGGATATTTTGGGCTACCAAGACGGTGGTACTCGATTGAGAAATATTGGTAAATACCCTGATACCGCAGTTGGGGCTGACAACATTCCGCTTTTTAGATATGAGGAAGTTATTCTTAACTATGCCGAAGCATTGTTGGAAACTGGAGGCGATGCACTTACGCAAATCAATTTGATTACCAGTAATCGTGGTGCTAGCGCGTATGCCAGTGTAACCAAAGATGACATTCTTAATGAGCGAAGAAAAGAGTTGATGTTCGAAGGTTTCCGCTTTGATGACATGATGAGAACTGGTATGGACATGCCTTATTGGGGTACGGCTCAAAATAGTTTGGGCATTATCAATTACCCAAGTGACTTGTTCCCTTGGCCAATTCCGATAGGTGAAATCAATGCCAACTCCAATATGGAACAGAACGCTGGCTACTAATAGCGCATCGTTCAAATTATTTGAATATAGTATTGAAAAGCCCCCAATATTTGGGGGCTTTTTTTATGACCTAACTTTCACATTTGTTTAAAACCAAAACTTTTACCTTTGCCTAATCAATACCATGGAATGAGATTTTTGCTAATTGCCTTAGTGCTGTTTTATAGCCATAACATAGTTGCACAACAAGATCCGGTGCCACCAAAAAAACAGCCTGTAACATCCAAAGGAGATGTCATGTTACGTCAAAATGATTCAATAGGCAAAGGGGCGGTTATAAACAGAAGAGATGACGACGATTCAAAAAGTTTTAGGTACGGCAATAAAGACTCGGTTTCAGTTCAGGATTATAAAATCATCTCGTACCAAAGGGATACCGTTTATTTGGATACCACGCTCACCATTAATAAGGAATACTTATATAATTACATTCGAAGGGATGAATTTGAGCTGATGCCCTTTGCCAATATGGGGCAGCAATATAATGAGCTGGGCAGACAATTTTCAACCACATCCTATTATCCACGGATGGGCGCCAAGGCCAAACACTATGGCTATGCTGAGAAAGAAGATATCCGATATTACAATGTACCTACTCCCATGACGGAGCTTATGTTCAAGACCACCATGGAACAAGGCCAATTTTTAGACGCTTTGTTGACTTTCAACACTTCCAAAAGGTTCAATGCCTCAGTTGCTTATACTGGGTTTCGGTCGCTGGGAAAATATCGTTACGAGCAGGCTCAGGATGCGAAATTTAGGACCTCCTTCAACTATGCAAGTGCAAATGGCAGGTATGCTATTAGAGGCCACATCGCTGCTCAGGATCTAGAAGATGAGGAAAGTGGAGGATTGGCCAATAGAAGTCAGTTCGAAGATGATCAGCCCGACTTTCAGGATAGGGCAAAGATAGATCTGTTGTATACCAATGCAGATAGTAGAATTTTGGGCAAGCGCTATTTTTTGGACCATGGCTTTAAACTGGTCAAGCGCCAAAAAGATTCCACAAACGTTGAACAGACCTCCCTGGCCATAGGCCATGAGTTTAGCTATGAGACCAAAATTTACCAATTCACACAATCATCCATCCCCCCGACAGCACCATTTGGGAGTGATCCTTTTTTGGTCCCCATAGAGGATAAGGCAAGGTTAAAGACCATGTTCAATAAAGGGTCGTTGGAATTTTACAATAAAACACTGGGTAGGTTAACGGGCAACGTTGGGCTATACAATTACAATTATTATTTCAATAGTATTTTGGTAACGGATGCAGGAACAATATTTAACCAATTGAAAGGCGAAGAGATTTCAGTAGGTGGTACCTATAAGAATACAATTGGTCCGTTGTTGCTGAAGGGAAATGTAAATTACACCGTGGTAGGGGATTTGACCGGCAACAATTTTGATGCTTTGACCAAGTATAAGATCAATGAGAACAATACGATAATAGGTTCGATTCATTTGTCGTCAAGAATGCCCGATTTCAATTATTTGTTGTTTCAAAGTGATTATAGAAATTTCAATTGGCAGAACGATGGAAGTTTCGATAAGATGCGGACAAAAAACATCAGTTTTGGCTTAGATTCCAAAAAGTACGGTCTGTTGGAGGCCGAGTATACTGCCATGGACAATTACACCTTCTTCAGGTCCACGGCCACGCAGGAACAGATTGATGCCGGACAGGAAACGGCATTCGTAAGTCCGTTTCAGGAATCAAGTACCATCAACCATCTTCGGGTAAAATACACCAAGGAGTTTAAATGGCGTAAATGGGCATTGATGAATACGGTATTGTATCAAGACGTTACCCAAGAGACGCAAGTGTTGAACCTGCCGGAGTTGGTCACCAGAAATTCCCTATACTTCTCCAGTGATGTGTTCAAGAAAGCCATGTTTATTCAGACAGGGGTCACGTTCAAATACTTTACGGCTTATCACATGGATGCCTATAATCCTTTGTTGGGAGAATTTTATATTCAGAATAACGAAGAATTGGGAGGATATCCGTTGATTGACTTTTTTATAAATGCAAAAGTGAGGCAAACCAGAATTTATTTGAAGGCGGAACACTTGAATTCCATCTTTTCCGAGCCTAATTATTACTCCGCGCCCAACTACCCTTATCGCGATTTTGTGATTCGTTTTGGGTTGGTCTGGAATTTTTTCTCATAAAATTTTTAGGGCAGTTCAATTAATCGACATTGAAAAACAAGCACTTATAATTTTATGATTTTTTTTCGAAAAAAAAATATGCCAAAACATTTTGCGGAGTAAAAATAACGTGCTTATATTTGCACCCGCTTAGCTGATGAGGCCGGGCGATTTTCGGAGGGGATTTGGTCTTAGGGCCAATTTTTTTTCGGGGATAAAAGAGAAGAAGTTCATATACATATTGTAACGACAGCGTAAAGAG